>UMED01007676.1_pt1 | contig 11466 bp, 8 predicted proteins | sample 1964661 | NCBI WGS metagenome assembly UMED01 (sample SAMEA4836011, study PRJEB28245) | human gut metagenome | biome: gut microbiome; material: fecal sample | place: Denmark | collected 2008
TTGTAGCTTTGTGCAAAAAACGTGATATGAGTAAATATCGGCTGTCACAGCTAACAGGTATATCTCAATCTTCGATTGGAAAAATCATTGCTAAAGAAAGTCTACCAACAATGCCTACTGTGGAAAAAATATGTGACGCACTGGGAGTAACAATGGCTCAGTTCTTTGCAGGAAAAGACGTTCCGGTAAATTTATCTGAGTCACAACAAGAGGTCTTAAAGATTTGGGATGATCTTGATGAAAAAGAACAAGCGGTAGTAATGGCTATGCTCCGAGGACTTCAGAAATAAGGGAAACAGTTGTAACGAAAATGTTGACTGTTTCTTTTTTTTTGGGTAGGTGGAGAATATGTTGATTGAAAAGAGATTTTTTGATATTGCAAAACGTGAAGATGAAGAAATAAAAAGGGAACTGGAAGCTGAAAAAGCAAAAATGACAGAAGAAGAAAAATTGGAAGAAAAAAAACGGCATGAAGCAGAGGTAAAAGAACTTATTCGTAAAGCGGAAGCACGGATGAAAAAACACAAGAAGATTCCCGATTCTAAGAAAATTGTTGAGTTTACATTTTTACAAGAGGCTGCATTGGAGATTGCAGAACATATGGGTATGAATATAAAAACTGAACGAAAAAAGGATGATCTATGGGGTACTATCGAATTTGCCTTTGAAAAAATGTGGTTCTTGGATTCTACACCATCTGAATGGGTTGATGTGTGGAATACTCTAATGGAAGAAGCATACAGTGTGTATATTGAAATCAAGGATAATATGATCGTTTATCAATATTCTTATGATTTATCCAAAGAAGTGATTGTTGAATAATGATAAGAGGATAAAACCAGTATGATGAGATTCATATAGCGGGTGAGGGTTTATGCGTATTTTCTCTAACACACAGTAATGATAATGAATGACGGGTTTATTTCTTCGTGGTATACTGTATATATAGATGAAAATAATGTATAGTTTCAGAATATAAAAACAAGAAGTCTTACATACGAACCCTGCAAGTGGTGTAATTCATAAGACACGCGATAAGGAGGCTCATAAATGGCTTACAACAATTTATACATAGTGGATAACTCCACAGAACAGCAATCCGTAAAAGAATATCTAACTGATTGGTGCAAAGTATCAAAACAGATGGATATTGCCACCGGGTACCTGGAAATAGGTGGCTTACTTGCACTGGACACACATTGGCAAAAGCTGGATAAAATCCGTATAATTCTTGGAAATGAAATGACCAAGCGTACCAGGGATGTCATTGATAAGGTTGTTGAGGTACTGATTTCACGTTTCAATGATAGTATAGATACGGAGCATGAAAAAAACGAGTTCCTGGTAGGTGTCCCTGCAATTCTGGAGGCAATGAAATCCGGTAAAATTGAATGCCGAGTGTACGATAAAAATAAGTTCCACGCAAAAGCCTATATAACATATTTTCGTGACGAATACCGGGATCAGTTTATCCAGGCAATGAATGTACCGATCGGTTATGCCCTTGTTGGATCTAGCAATTTTACGAAAGCGGGACTTACTCAGAATATCGAACTCAATGTTCAGGTGAGTAATGATGTAGATCAGCTGCAAAAGTGGTTTGATGATCATTGGGAGCAGGGGGAAGATATCACTACGGCGGTTCTCAATGTTATTGAAAACCATGTAAAGGAATTCAGTCCATACGATGTATATATGCGCTCAATGTATGAGTATTTCAAGAGCCGTGAGGAAACCGTTTCTGAATGGGAACAACATGATTCCGTTATCTACCAAGGGCTTTCCCAGTATCAGCGTGATGGCTATAACGGTCTCATTGAGATTGCAAATCGTTATTCGGGTGCCTTTTTGTGCGATGGCGTTGGTCTTGGCAAGACCTTTGTGGGTATGATGCTCATTGAGCGCTTCGTTAAAAAGGAACGGAAGAATGTTGTACTGATTGTACCTGCCGCCGCAAGAGTGTCTGTATGGGAAACCACCATCAAAAAGTATATTCCTGAAATCTTGGATGGTTTCTATTCTTTCAAGATTATCAACCACACCGATCTGCTTCTTGAGAAAAACGAAAACCTTATGAATCAGATTCAGGAGCAGGCGGAGATTGTCATAATCGATGAAGCGCATCATTTTCGTAACCGCTCATCCAACCGTTACCGTAAATTGTTTGATATGATGGCGGGTGGACGTCAGAAACAGATGTTTATGCTTACTGCTACCCCAATCAATAACAGCTTTTTGGATTTGCAGCATTTGATAGAATTGTTTACACACAGACAGGATGACTACTTTGCCGCTGCTCCGCTCGGAATTCACAGTCTTTCTGGTCACTTCAAAAAGATGGAAGCCGATCTCAAGCGCCAGGCGGGTACCGAAGTTTCCGATGCCGTGGATGTATCGGATGATATTTTCCGTGCGGACCCATTGGTAAATGCACTTGTGGTACAGCGCAGCCGAGCCTATGTCAAAAAGAGTTTGTCTGCTACAGAGGGCGATAAGGTATTGTTCTCCATCCGGCAGGCCCCGATTGTGGCAAATTACTCCTTGCGCAGTTCTTATGGAAAGCTGATAGATGACTTTGTAAATTCTTTTTACCGTAAAGATAAGGAATCTGGGCGTAGCCTTCCTATTCTGGCTTTGGCTGTATATTCTCCTTATGAGGACGAGTATTACATCGGGGATAAATCCAAAATTGACTTGATGGTATCTGGTCGCCAGCAACAGGTGGTAAATTTGATACGGCAGTTGTTGCTGAAGCGCTTTGAAAGTTCTATTGCGGCTTTTGAGGAGACCTGTATTCGAATTTATTTCAGACTGTATACATTCCTTAATGACTACAAGGAGAACGGCAACAAACGACTCATAGAACGGACGCTCAACTATCAGGCAAATGTCTTGGATTATGTAAAGAATTTTATAGAAAACAATATGCAGTCTACTCTTGAGGAGTTAGAGGATGATCTGCCCGATTATGTGTGGGAAACGGAAGATAACCTTAATACAGAAGATTTCGATATTCGTGCCATGCTGGATGACACTATCTTGGATATGGAGGTCTTGGCTGAATTCATCGAAGATATTATGGGTTTTGACTCCAGCAAGGATGACAAAATCCGAGAATTGAAGCGTATTCTTACCGAGGATGAGCGCATAAAAGGGAAAAAAGCCATTATCTTTACCGAGTTCCGATCTACTGCTAAATACATTTATCGCGAACTGCAAAAGGCTGGCTTTGAGGGCTTATATGAAATTGATGGTCAGTCCAAAGGCAATCGACATGATATGGTGGTTCGGTTCAGCCCATATTACAATGATTCTTGCTCCACAGAGGTGAAGGATGAAATTCAAATTTTGATTGCTACCGATGTGTTGGCAGAGGGCTTGAACCTCCAGGACGCTTCGTGCCTGATCAACTACGAATTGCACTGGAATCCCGTTCGCCTCATGCAGCGTATCGGTCGTGTTGACCGCCGTCGTAATGTAGAGATTGAAGAACGTCTTCTGGCTGATCATCCAGAGCTGGCTGCAGACCGGGCAAACGCTTACTACTGGAATTTTCTTCCTCCTACAGAGTTGGAACAGCTTCTTAATCTATATCAGACGGTTTCGAAGAAAACTCTTCGTATTTCTAAGATCTTCGGTATTGAGGGTAAGAAACTGCTGACACCAGAAGATGATTTTGAAGCTCTGAAAGAATTTAACTCTCAGTATGAAGGAGAAACCTCCTGGGATGAGGAAATGGCTCTTGCATATCAGGAACTTCTTGCAGCGCAGCCAGACTATCCTGATCTGGCTGCATCTATGCCTAAAAAGATGTATTCTGGTAAACAAGCATCCACCTTTTCTGGATTCTTCTTCTGTTACGAATTGCCGATGAAACGAACCGATGGGACATGGTCTGATGGAGATGGTTGGTATCGCTGGTATATGCTTGATCCGGAAACAAATAAAGTTACTGAATCCACATACGATATCTGGAAAGCAATTCAGTGTTCATCGGAAGAACCGAGAAAACTCCATACCGATGAAGCTGGTTTTGTAAAAGCCAAAAAAACTATTGAAAAGTACATTAAGAAGAACTATATGCGTTCCGTACAGGCTCCTCTCGGCGTAAGGCCAAGACTTGTAACCTGGATGGAACTCTGCTAAGGAGGGATACAGCATGGCACAAGACCTGCGAAAAGTAAATGATATAGAGTCGTTGATGGCCTACTTTTCAGAAAAGCTGGGATGGGCTATTGATCCGGATGATTACTACGATATCGATGATATTACATATGATTTTGAAGCCTCCGATTTGGGGCTGAAAGAAGAAGCCTTCGCAAAAATCACTTCCCTGAAACAACTGCGTCCGTTGGTGGATAACCAGCGGTGGGGTATATTCTTTGTTAACTTCGAGAGCAACCGTTTTGAGGTTTCTGCATTAAGGAAAATTCTCTCTGGTCTTATTCCTGCACGCCGTAATTCCGACCATGCGGTCTGGGACAAAAAAGATCTGTTATTTCTCTGCACTTGGGGTGAGAGAAACAAGGTTACTATTGGCGCAGCTCATTTCGAAGATAGTGAAAAGGGACTTCCTCAGATTAAAATGATCTCTTGCGAACCGGCGGTTGAGGATTTTACGCAAATCAACATCTTTGAACAGCGGCTCTCTAAGTTAGCCTGGCCAAGTGATCCTGCCGATGCCGAGGTGTGGCATGACACTTGGGCCTCTGCGTTTACCATACGCTACCGTCAGACAATCCAGGATTCCCACACTCTCACTATCCGTTTGGCTGAGGAGGCTCAAAATATCCGGAATCGTATTCTGTCCACATTAGAAATTGAAACTGCAAATGGGTATGTACACCTTTTATATAACAAATTTAGAGAAACTCTCGTACATGATATGACAGAACAGCAGTTTGCGGATATGTATGCGCAAACTGTAGTCTATGGTCTTTTCTCTGCAAGATGCATGGACGAGACTCAAGATGATTTTAATGCAGCAGAGGCTGTGGAGTGCATCCCAAATACAAATCCTTTCCTTAAAAGTTTGTTACAGGAATGTCTGGGTTCCAGTAATTCCAAGAGTAAACTCTCTTTTGATGAACTGGAAGTGGGAAATATTGTAGATCTTCTTCTTCATACAAAGACAGACTCCATCATTGCTGACTTTAACAGACAGACAGGCGGCGGGCGTGAAGATCCTGTAATCCATTTCTATGAGGAATTCCTTTCCGAGTATGATAAAACTCAAAGAGTTCAGCGTGGGGTTTACTATACACCGCAGCCGGTAGTCAATTTTATTGTCCGAGCCGTTGATGATATCTTAAAGGAAGATTTTGGAGTTGTTGATGGCCTTGCATCAACAGATAAAAAGAAAATCAAATTTCTTCGTCAAAGTAAAAAGCGAACTGACGGCCTATTTCGGAATATGGTTGAGGATGAAAAAGAAGTGCCTGCCATTCAAATTCTCGACCCTGCAACAGGAACTGGCACTTTCCTGCGTCAGACCATTCTTCAAATTTATCAAAATTTCTGTGATGCTCGTAAAGGACAATCGAAAGATACAATTCAGGCTGAATGGAATGCATATGTTCCCGAGCATCTTTTGCCACGTATTAATGGCTTTGAACTAATGATGGCTCCATATGCTGTTGCCCATATGAAATTGGCGATGATTCTCAAGGATACTGGATACAAGTTTGACAGTGATGAACGATTGCAGGTGTATCTTACCAATACACTTGAAAAACCAGGTAATTCCGAAGCTCAGTTGACATTATGGGAAGACCCTCTTGCATTTGAGTCTGTATCGGCTAATGCCGTAAAGAAAAATACTGGCATAAATGTAGTCATCGGAAATCCGCCATACAGTAACAATAGCATTAATCGTAATGAATGGATATTGGATTTGATTGCTCTTTATAAACAAGGCTTGAATGAAAAAAAACTTAATCTTGATGAAGACTCCATTAAATTTATTCGTTACGGTCAATTCATCTGTGAGCAGGCTGAAAATTCTGTGCTGGCATATATTTCCAATAACAGTTTTCTGACGGGTGTTACACATCGAAAGATGCGCTATGAATTGCTTCGTACTTTTAACAAAATTTACATCATAAATTTGCACGGTGACTCAAATCGGTTAGAAAAATGCCCCAATGGTAGTAAAGATGAAAATGTTTTTGATATCCAGCAGGGCGTCAGCATTCATATCTTTATCAAAGAGAAACGTGGTAGCAGTGCGCCTGCGAAAGTTAATTACATTGATTTGTTTGGTACCCAGCAACACAAGTTGGATGTTCTTAACAAATCTTCCCTGCACAGTTTACAGTGGGAAAAAATTGAACCTAAAGCTCCATATTACTTTTTTGACAACAAGGACTACTCTGGAACGGATGTCTATGAACAAGGCTTTTCAGTAGCAGATCTATTCTTGGAGAAAAACACGGGTATCCAGACCAAAAACGATGCACTAACACTTCAAGACAGCCAAAGCGATATTGAAAACTTGGTTCGTGATTTTACAACACTCTCTCCAAAAGATTTATCAGTTAAGTATAACATAAAGAGTGGAGGCACCTGGACTGCAGAAGCTGCAAAAGCAGATATAATGCGGGGGGAATATCATATAATCCCAATACTGTTCAGACCTTTTGATGTGAAATACTCTGTTCTAACAAACAAATCGAGTGGATTTTTAGGACGACCACGCTATTCTACCATGATTCAGATGTGTTTTGATTTTCAGAATTATGCTCTTCTAGTTGGACGTCAAAATAAATCTGATACAATAGATAGTTTCCTTGTAACGGACTTGGCTTCAGAGATGAAGTGCGCTGAACGTACAATTCAGTCTTATCATATGCCTTTGTTTATAGCAGAGACAGACATGATTCATAATACTATTCGTCCGAAAGCAAACTTTGCAACGGATATTGTAAAGGTCATTGAACAGCATCTAGGTCTAAAGATGGATTGGCACCAGCAAAGAGTATCCAATGGTTTTACTGCCGTTGATGTATTGGATTATATTTATGCGATTCTTTATTCGGAAGATTATAGAAATCAGTACAAAAATCAATTGAAAATTGACTTCCCGAGAATCCCATATCCAAAAGATGCAAACTATTTCTTCTCTCTTGTAGCTTTGGGAAGGGAGTTGCGTGAGTTGCACTTAATGCATAATAGATTGGACGAAGGAAACATTGCCTACGTGCCTGGTGAAAATTCTTTGGTTGAAGTGCCAAAATATAAATCTGGTTCTATAATAATTAATAAAACTGGTGCTCGCTTTATAAGCGTTCCTGTCGAGATATGGAATATGGGTGTAGGGGGATACCAACCTCTCCAAAAGTGGTTGAAAGATCGTAAAGGCGACTTCTTATCTGCCAACGAAATTGAGCACTACATTCAGATGATTGCAATACTTATTGAAACAAAAAGAATTGTATCCAAAATTAAAATCTGACCAGTAAAAGGAAGCTTCCAAGTTTGAAGGAAGCTTCCTTTTATGCTCCAACCTAGTAAACGCAAAATAGCGAGTATCCTACATTTTGAGTGGCTGCGTATGCAACCACAATACTATAATTTTTTGATTCCTACCGGCAGATGTTCTGACCAGCAGTAGTTTGTACATTTGAGCTACAGGGTGATTCGGAAGTATCTGTGTGGAATGTAGTGATGGACAAAATTTGATTTTTTAATATCAAATAACATTTTGAAAAGGTAAAATTTTCTTAAAAAATTCAAAGCGAAGGATGTCAACAAATAAGCGTTGATGTCCTTTCTTGCTTTTTGGGGGGATTGAAAAATTTGAAAAATAATATAAGCGTAAAAATCAGGATGAATAAAAAATGGGAAATTTGAATTGTGCGGTATGTACGATTTTTTTATTTTTTGTATTTTTTAATTTTGGATAGGGAACCAAAATTGGCAATTTTGCGGAAGTGTATACACACTTCCTGTCCTTGCTATTTTTTAATCACATAGTGATTTCACAGGGATATAGGGCTGTTTAGCCTATTTTCTCTCCCTGTGTTGTGACCGAAGAAATTCGGGGAACTAAGTATATATTTATGCTGAATGTGAGGAACTGGGGAGCACAATCCTCAGCAAGATTTCAACATCCGGAAAATGCCATATTGCTAAAATAGCGATATGGTATTACCGGGGTGGATCTTGCTCTGGGGAAAATGAGAAACTTGTGAGAAATATTATGTAGGGATATTTGCTGTGTTCTCAAAAATCGGAAATAGTGGTAATATGAATTGGAAAAGTTGGAATTATGGTGATGATGTAATGCAAACTAAAGAAAAAGCGAAGGAGCAAAATTATGAATGAATGGGATAAATTATTTGAGAAATGGAAAAATGAGTTTTGCTTTGATGCGTTTATTTCGGATGGAATAGTTGATGTAGAATATTATGAAAATCCGCATGTTTTGTTTGTGCTTAGAGATATGAATTGCCAATCAGAACGGAATTTGTGTGATGATTTGCGTAGAGATGGAAGTGGTTGGAAGACATGGAACAATATAGGCAGATGGTCAAAGGCATTACTGGATGGTAATGAAGAATATCCACGTGATATGTCTAAAGAAAATCGTGTTGAACAGCTAAAACGTATTGCAGTGATGAATCTGAAAAAAGAGGGTGGCATCAGTCGAACAAAGGGAGATGAACTGCTGAATTCGGTTAAGGCACAACATAAAAGAATTTTTGAGGACTTATATTGTAAAGGGTAGTTAAGAAAAAAGCACAAGAAAGGATAAAAAATGAGAACAAAAAAAGCAGAAAATGAAAAGATTACTGCCCTCTACGAAAGACTTTCTCGTGATGATGAAATGGTAGGGGACAGTAACAGTATCGTCAACCAGAAGAAGATGCTTGAGGACTATGCAAAACAGAATGGCTATACCAACATAGAGCATTTCACAGATGACGGTTATTCCGGCGGTTCATTTGACAGACCGGACTGGAAAAGAATGGTAGCAGGAATTGAGGACGGAAGCATTGGCACAGTCATTGTAAAGGATATGAGCCGGATAGGGCGTGACTATCTGCAGGTGGGCTTTTATACGGAGGTCATGTTCAAGGAAAAGGAAGTCCACTTTATTGCGATTGCAAACGGAGTTGATAATCAGAAAAGGGAGAGCAGTGAGTTCGCCCCGTTTCTAAACATCATGAATGAGTGGTACATTCGTGACTCCAGCCGGAAAGTGACTACGGTGCTTCGTGCAAGGGGAATGGAGGGAAAACACACCACCAATAATGCCATTTACGGTTACCGGAAAAGTGAGGAAGATAAAAACCAGTGGGTAATTGACGAAGAAGCTGCCGAGGTAGTGCGCAGGATATACCGGATGTCTCTGGAGGGGAAAGGACCCTATGAGATTGCAAGGATACTGTCGGAGGAACAAATCGAGCGTCCATCCTATTATCTTGCCAAGCGGGGACTTGGAACCTGCCGTTCCAACAATAATACTGCAACCCCTTATGTGTGGCGTGGGGCAACGGTGAGGGATATTCTTTCCAAGCCGGAGTATATGGGGCATACCGTAAATTTCCGCTCTTATAAAGAGTCCTACAAGGATAAGAGGGCAAAAAAGACACCAAAAGAGGACTGGGTTATTTTTAAGAATACACAGGAAGCAATCGTTTCTGAAGAAATGTGGAATAAGGTGCAGGAACTGAGAAAGACTGTCCGCAGGACGGATACAGTCGGTGAAGCCAATCCATTTACAGGATTGTTGTATTGTGCCGATTGCGGTGCGAAAATGTATAACCATCGTGGCGGAGCAGGAAGGGCAAGAAATTGGAAAGGGGAATTAAACGGAAAACGCAGACCGGATCGTGATGAGTATAACTGTTCCACCTATAACTTAAGCAGACAGAGTTATGATAAACAGTGCAGCCAGCATTATATCCGGACAGAGGTTGTAAGAAAGCTGGTGCTGGAAACCATCAAAGCGGTTAGTGATTATGTGATTACCAATGAGGAGGAATTTATCAACAGGATATATTCCACTTCGAGAGACAAGCAGAAAGAGAGCATAAGGTCTTTAAAGCGAAAAATTGCACAGGATACCAAGCGTGTAAACGAGCTGAATATGCTGATGAAGAAACTGTACGAGGATAATATCAGCGGAAAGCTGTCAGACAAGCGTTTTGAATTTATGCTCAGCGAGTTTGAAAATGAACAGGACACCCTTGAAATATCTATGGAAAATGCCAAAGTCGAGATTGAAAAATATGAGAGTGATACAGTCCGGGCAGACAAATTCATAGAACTTGTGAAACGCTATACGGATTTCAGTGAATTAACTACCCCCATGCTGAATGAATTTGTGGAAAAGATACTTGTCCATGAAGCGGATTATTCAAGTGGCGAGAGGGTACAGGAAGTGGAGATTTACCTGAACTTTATCGGGAAGTTTAAACTGCCTGTAAAAGAACCGACTGCGGAAGAAATTGCAGAGCACGAAAATCTGAAAGCACGCAGGGCAAAAAAAGCAGAATATAACCGCAGATACATGGAAAAGCGGAGAAAGCGTATCGCAGAGGAAGAACAGAAATCAAAGGAAGTAACAGTAAACGGTTAAGGGTATGGAGGATAGAGAGCTTATGAAACAGGAAGAAATCACAAAGTGTACAAAGGTTGTGGAACTGTTCCGCAGTATGATGGATGAATTGGGAGATATGTGTGTGGTATATGATGTCAGTTTCGGTTTTATTGTACTGGAGTATTACATGGATGGGTATTTTGAGAATAATTCCAACTACGACAATGCAGAGGACTTGTATCATCACTTGTTGGATAAATGGAAATTCTGCTGGATTGTGGATAAGGCAAAGGTCAACGGGACAGAAGAATTTGAAGATTATGAACCGTCATTGACAAAGGAACAGCGGGCAGAAAGGGATAAGGCTTTAGCACATTTTGAAGAAGCATTCCGGCAGATACAGACGGAATAAGAAAGTGTCACAACATCTGAGGGGGCAATCGGTTTGAACACTGATTGCCTTTTCTGACAGGAAATGGACGATTTAAGGCGTTCCTGATGAAGTGACAGGGAAATATGCCTTGCATGTCTTTTGACACGCTTAGAGGGCATAAAAAACGGAAAAAGGCTACACAATTTGAACATTTTGAAGGAGGGTATCACAGGGGCGAGGATGGGCAAAAAAGAAAAAAGGTTGTGGGTGTTCTTTTTGAATGACAAGAACAGGATACAGTATAATGACCAGTGCAAGAAGTGTGTGCATGACTGTAAGCAGAGTTTCCGGTGCAGGATTGTGTGGTGTGGGAAGTATTACTCTAAGCGGAGGAAAAGACGGTGATTGCTATCATTTGTTTATCTGAGTATAATTATACTGATAATGTTTGAAGGACGGGTAAATTATGGAATATATGTCTTGCCCCGAAGCAGCAAGGAAATAGGGCATATCGGAAAGACGGATACAAAAATTATGTGAGGAAAAT
>UMED01012058.1_pt1 | contig 11218 bp, 3 predicted proteins | sample 1964661 | NCBI WGS metagenome assembly UMED01 (sample SAMEA4836011, study PRJEB28245) | human gut metagenome | biome: gut microbiome; material: fecal sample | place: Denmark | collected 2008
GCCATTAGCCGCGTCTTCCGTAACATAAAAGATATCATTTTCCGTTTTACCAGCTGATTCACCATAGAACGGACCGATCAAGGTCACGTTAGAAAAGACCGGAGTGGTAAGTGGAGTATTATTGGAACCATCAGCGTCGTTATCAGACTCGAAGCCATTGGACTTGGACGTATCAGCGTGCTTCGGGTCGCGAACGCCTAACAAGAACTGCAATTTACCTTGGAATCCATAGTCCGTATCAAACTCATCATCCCAACCTTTGTAAGCAATCAGGTGTTTTGCGTTTACCGTACCGCCAAACCACTCGAATGAGTCGTCGCCACAGAAAGAGACCTGCACGTATTCGATCGTAGTGCCACGGCCAACACCACCGCAAGTCAAACCATTGATCTCCTTATTTGGCTCCAATGGATAACCGGCGAACTCGATACGGACATATTTCACGATACCGGAGTTATCTTCCGGATCCTTTCCACCGTAGTAAGAACGAGGACCGCCCTCTATCTGAGCCTCGCCAGCCGTATTATTCACGATAGACTTGCCACAAAGAATCAAGCCACCCCAATCACCATAGGTACGAGAAGCTTTCGGTTGGTCGGAAGTGAACACGATCGGTTTCTCCGCCGTACCCTCGGCGATGAGCTTTCCGCCACGCTCGACGATCAAGGAGCCTTTAGACGATTTCTCCCCCTTGATTACCGTTCCCGGCTCGATCGTCAAGGTCACGCCATCCGTCACATATACGAAACCTCTCAACAGGTTGTTATCAGCAGCCTTCAAGGTCATATCCGAGGTAATCTCACCTTCCAATATAACATCTTGAGTTTCCTCTACAGGCGGCTCTACATTTACGAGATCATCATCGTCGCCACAAGCGGTTGTTCCAAACATCGTGGCCATACAGAAAGCGGCGGCCACACCTTTTAATAATAACTTGTTCATAAGTAAACGAATTTAGTTTATATGAGTGAATTCAAATTAAAACTTCACGGCTACACCTAGATTCACGGTCACACCCGGACGATAGCTACGGATTAATTGCTCAACCTCCCGTTTCTCTCCGGAAGCCTCTGTTAACTCTAGGAATTGTTTATATTCTACTTTTGAGTTCAATAGATCTTTTACGCCTCCCTTGACCTCCACGTATTTACCGATCTTCTTCGAGAAACTCAAGTCCAAGGAGTTACGGGGCATCTCATAGATATCGGGAATATCATCGTTCGGGTTCTGCTTCGGTACGCCTACCGTCTCAATACGCTTGCCAATCCGGTTATACAAGGCGGAGGCTGAGATTCCTGCGTTGTCATTCTGATAGAATAAGCCCGTATTGATCAAGTAAGGGGATTGCCCCTGCATCGCACGATCCCGCTCGAAAGAGCCCTCGGCGAAATACACCCTACTATGGATATAAGCCCCGTTGAATACGAAGCTCAAGCCTTTCAGACCGATAAAGTCCAGATTCTTCTTGATATCCAGCTCCACGCCGAAAGCATTCGCATGATCGGCGTTGTGGTATGTGTACTGCAATCCGGAACCCGCTTCCATATAGGTTTGCTCGATCGGATTATCGAACCGTTTGTAGAAACCGCCGATCGTCACCGTCTCACCCGGAGCCGGGTAAAATTCATAACGCAGATCCATATTATTCGCATAAGCGTTCTTCAAGTTTACGTTACCCGTGATATTCGCATCTAAGGCGAAATCATAATATACGTAAGGTACGATCTCCCGGAACTCCGCCCTATTCACGGAACGTCCATAAGCCAAGCGTACTTGGTGCTTCTCATTCAAATTATAAGCGATGTTGACGGAAGGAAAGAAATCCGTAGCGTTCTGATCCAGATGCACCGGTTTTATACCGTCCGACTCATAACCATCTAATTTCAATTGATAGTACTCCATACGTACACCTACGTTCGCATTCAGCCTCTCTCCCCAGTTCAGTTTAGCGGCTACGTAAGCGGCACCCAGCAGATTATCGGAAGTATAAGAGTCGCTCTTGTTCGTACTCTCTTTCATATAGATACGATCGGTCGATATATTTGCGTCCGAGAAGACCGAGCTGTAGTCCCATTCGGCAAAACGGTCATAACCACTTCCCAGCATATTATAGACAAAACGACGGGCATCAAAGTTACGTTTCTTAAACTCTCCATATACCCCCGTGTTCAAGACAGGGGTAAACATCTCCGAGACGGCGAACTTATGCTCGTAATTCAAGGCGGCGGAAGCGCTGTTATCTTTCAAGTCTTGATAATAACGAGTCGGGTCGGACACGTAATAACGAGAGTCACCATCCGTCGTACTCTCCAAAGATTTTACCACCTTGCGATCCGGTTCCTTGTAAGCGGCGAAAGCATAACCTAACGTCCAATCCAGTTTATTCATATCTTCTCTCAATTTATGCTCCCCGCTTAGCTGGCCGGAATAGGTAGTGCGTCCGGTATAAAGGGATTCCCATTTCCGGATATTTTGGTCGGAGTAGAAATCCGTTCCCTCTCGTTGCGATAAGGAAGAGGTTCCACGCTGGTTGAAGAAATTCCTGAACTCATATTTGCTCGTTCCCTTCATCAACGACCAGTTGAACAAGGCTCCTAATTTTGTCGTATTCTTATATTGTACATCATCGTAGCGGTAACGGTATGAGGATTGATCCTTGGCCATGTCGTACGAGAGGTAGTTGTTGTTTTTCATCTCGTAATAATCATAGCCCGTGCTATAGTTCACACTGGTGATATTACCGATCTTCATGTCACCGATATCAAAGGTACGATTCATCGTGAACGTCAGTTTCTGTTCCGGCATCGCCGTGAAATGACACACGTTCCATCCCGTATTCGCCCGCTTCGTAAACGCCGCCGCATCCGCTGCCGATATGTCGTTCAAATGAGATGGGGCGTTCGAGGGTAACATTCGGGAGCCAGCGCCAAAGCCCAGATAATCCAAGGCGGAACCTTTCGTCAGTTGGAAATCTCGGAAAGCGGAGTTTGTATTAAACCCGACTTGATAGGAGACGTTGAGCGTATTACCCTCGGGAATATTCTTTGTCAGCACCCGTACGAAACCGCCGGAGAAATCCGCCGGAAGCTCGGCCGAAGGGCTCTTATATATCATCATGTTATCGATCAAGGAAGAAGGAAGCACATCGAACGAAAAGGCACGGCTGTCCGTCTCGCTGGAAGGGGTCGTGGCGTTGTTCAGCCATACATTATTATAACGTTGCGCCAGACCCCGGACCACGATGAAACGGTCGTCCACGATGGTGATTCCCGGGATACGGCGTAGTACCTCGGCGGCATCGCTATCCTGTGTTTTACTGATTTGCTGGGCGGAGATACCATTCACGACCGGAAGGCTCTTGCGTACGGTATTTAATACGGCCATCTCGGTTCCCAATTTCCGTTGGGCCACTACGACCACATTCTGTAATTGGAGGTTAGCGTCGGAAAGCTCGATATTCAACACCGCCTCTTGGCGTGCGACTACCGGAACATCCTTTACCGTTTGCGTTTGGTACGACACGTAAGAGGCGGCTACCGTATAAGTACCCGGCTTCACGTTCTCGATACGAAAATTACCGTCTATATCCGTGATAGCGCCAACCGTAGTCCCCTCGATCACGACCGAGGCGCCGATCAACGGTTCTTTCATCTTAGCGTCCGTAACCGTCCCGCAGATAACCCCTGTTTGTGCCCATAGAGAGAATGACAGGAAAACTCCCATCCAGAAAAGCCCTAACCTTTTCAATCTTTTGCCCCTTAAACTCTTTCCCATTATCTTACTACTTATTATTTCATCTTTGATTTCGACGCGAAAGTACGGGGGCGATATTTCAAAGATGTTTAGATCCGATAACAATAAAGACTACAAATGTTACATTTTTAAGACCGCAACTTTTCCTTATCGTTTGACATAGCTAACGTATTTTTACTACATTTGCACTCCTGAATGCATAAAGACATTTAATAACATGAAGAACATTAAAATTTTTCCGAAAGACTGGTTGCAGTTGCATCCCTATAAACAAAGCACTCCCGTGGATTCCTATTATACCGGAATAGCGAACCGTATCTACGATATCATGGAGAAGACCGAGTTGGTAAACTCCTTCGAGGGCGAGGAAACAAAGCAGATCTGTATCCGCATGGCCGCCTACTTCGAGGACGTGATCTCCGGCATGGGGCTTTGGCGTGCCTTCATCCTTACCCATAAGGAGCTATACGGCAAATACCTTCCCTTCTACACTCCGGACGATCATTATTACGACGATGAGGTGAACCTTGAGGACGTGCGCTTCCTCCTTTGGCATTATACCCAGCAGTATCACGGCTATCGTAAAGGCACTTTCGTCAGTCCAGACAACCCTGCCAACGAATCCACCGGCATGCTTATCTACGACCTGTTCTGCAAAGAGTGGACCACGGCGCCGGAGAATACCCGCATGGCCAAGCTTTTCGCCCTTGATACCCGCTACGAGCGGCAAGAGGATTACGATCGTCTATTGCAATGGTTCCATTACGAATCCTATATCCTGCCTGAGTCGGCCCGGGAACTGAGCGACTTCGCCCACGACCGCTGGAAGGAGCAGCCCGACCTCAACCAAGAGCAGCTTAACAACCTGCTCGTCAACAGCCACGGCATGATGGCCTACACCAGCAAGACCTCCTTGCTAGGTCTGACCTCCCCGCAATGGCTGGCAAAGATATTGCCCGCCGAGCATCCCGACCATGCGGTATTTCAGAACACCGCCGACGAGTCTGTAGCTACCCTGCCCGACGATATGCTGGAGGAAAACCGCCAACAATACGAGACTTTCCGCAAAGCCGCAGGTGACAAACTGCTTCTCTATTTCGACAAGACCGAAGATGCACAAACATTTATCACGGAGACTTCCGGCCTTATCCCCGCCGAGAACTTCCATCTTCCCGAGGACTGGCAAGGCAAGAAGCTGGCGATCTACGCCACGCCCGAGGAAGGCGCCCAAGTCATTACCCGAGACGTGGAGCTGATCAAGGATGAGAACAATCCCTTCTACGACGCCAACCGTGCCGCCAAACAAGCGCTCTCTTTCTTCATCGTGAAACATTGCGGCGTTTACTTCCTGAAAGAGCTGGTAGACCGAGGCATGTTGGCCGACGCACAAACGAAAAGCCTTACCAGCCCGGAACGTGGCAAGGCGATCATACAAGATAATTGGAAATTCCTATCCCGCTATTTCATCCGAGAATATCCCGATAGATAAAACAGATAGGAAGCGACATCACAATCCGTGACAGCGCTTCCGGAAAAAAAGAAGCACTGTCGCAATCCGTGACAGCGCTTCCGGAAAAAAAGAAGCACCGTCGCAATCCATGACAGCGCTTCCGGAGAAAAAGAAGCACTGTCGCAAAACGTGACGGTGCTTCTTTTTTAGTTTGTCTTTCATTTAGTAAACTAACCAACCAAATATCTTTCAAATAAAAAGAATAAACCCAGTAAATACTTACAAACAGAAACTTTAGATAAGATATTCTTATCTTTTCCCCGTTCTTTCGTTCCTACAAGTAATCACATTATGTCATTAACACCTATATTTGCAAAACAAATTGACACAATAATCATTTATACACAAACATAAGGTCAACAAATGAAAACAAACAGAAATCATTTTAATAGCAGACAAGGATTATACGACCCGTCTTATGAACATGACGCTTGTGGAGTAGGAATGTTAGTAAATATCCACGGCGAGAAATCGCACGACATCATCGAATCAGCCCTTAAGGTACTAGAGAACATGAGGCATCGAGGCGCTGAGGGAGCCGATAACAAAACGGGTGACGGAGCGGGAATCTTATTACAGATCCCTCATGAGTTCATCCTCCTGCAAGGAATTCCGGTTCCAGAGAAAGGCAAATATGGCACCGGACTAATCTTCCTCCCCAAAGACGAGGAACAGCAAGCAAGCATCCTCAGTATCCTCATCGAGGAGATCGAGAAAGAGGGATTAACCTTGATGCACTTACGCAAAGTTCCCGTTCATACGGAAATCTTGGGAAAGGACGCACAAGCGACCGAACCTGATATCAAGCAGATATTCATCATCGGCTGCAACGATCAGCAAGAGCTGGAACTAAAGCTATACCTCATACGTAAGCGGGTCGAGAAAAGGGTATCGGCCACCGACCTTCCGGCCAAGGATGATTTCTATATAGCGTCTCTTTCCACCAAAAACATCGTTTACAAAGGCATGCTGGAATCCATGCAGCTACGCCATTACTTTCCGGACCTGACGCAACCTTATTTCACTAGCGGACTGGCCTTGGTACACTCACGTTTCAGCACCAACACCTTCCCCACTTGGAGTCTGGCGCAACCTTTCCGCCTACTGGCACATAACGGGGAAATCAACACGATACGAGGCAACCGGGGATGGATGGAGGCCCGGGAGAGCGTACTCTCCTCCCCCAGAATCCCGGATATCAACGATATACGCCCGATCATCCAGCCGGGCATGAGTGACAGTGCCTCACTGGATAACGTATTGGAATTCTTCGTGGCCTCCGGAATGAGCCTGCCGCATGCCATGGCGATGCTGGTACCGGAGAGTTTCAACGAGAAGAACCCGATCTCCGAAGATCTAAAGGCTTTCTACGAATATCACTCCATCTTGATGGAACCGTGGGACGGGCCTGCCGCCCTGCTCTTTAGCGACGGACGCTACGCCGGAGGCATGCTAGACCGTAACGGTCTCCGCCCCGCCCGTTACCTGATCACGAAACATGACATGATGGTCGTGGCCTCCGAAGTCGGCGTCATGGATTTCGAGCCTAACGAGATCAAGGAAAAAGGCCGTCTGCAACCCGGAAAGATCTTACTCATCGATACTGAGAAAGGCGAGATTTATTACGATAGCGAGCTGAAGGAACAACTGGCGAACGCCCAGCCCTACCGTACTTGGCTGGAGAAAAACCGGGTGGAATTGGACGAGTTGAAATCCGGCCGTAAGATTCCTCATAAGGTAGAGAAATACGACAAGCTACTGCGTACGTTCGGATACAGCCGTGAGGATATCGAACGTATCATCGTACCGATGTGCACGGGAGGGGCGGAACCGGTCGGCTCCATGGGCAACGATACGCCACTGGCCGTATTATCCGCCCGTCCGCAAATCCTCTATAATTATTTCCGCCAACAATTCGCCCAAGTAACCAACCCGCCGATCGACCCGATCCGCGAGGAACTCGTCATGAGCCTGACCGAGTATATCGGGGCAGTGGGAAGCAATATCTTAGTTCCAAACGAGAGCCATTGTAAAATGGTTCGGTTGAACCATCCGATCTTGACCAATACACAACTGGATCTCCTGTGTAACATCCGGTATAAGGGCTTTAAGAGTATCAAGCTCCCCACTTTGTTTGACGCAGAGAAAGGATGCGCAGGACTGAAAGCTGCCTTGGACGAATTATGTAAGCAAGCGGAGCAATCCGTCACCGACGGCGTTAACTACATCATTTTAAGCGACAGAAACGTAGATGAGAAAAAAGCGGTGATTCCCTCCCTGTTAGCGGTAAGCGCCGTGCATCACCATCTGATCTCCGTGCAGAAAAGGGTGCAAACAGCGCTGGTAGTGGAAACCGGCGAGATGCGTGAGGTAATGCACGCCGCCCTCTTACTAGGCTACGGAGCCAGTGCCATCAACCCTTATATGGCTTTCGCTATCTTGGATGATCTAGTAGACAGGCAAGAGATACAATTGAATTACGAGACCGCCGAGAAGAATTACGTGAAAGCCATTTGCAAAGGTCTATTCAAGGTGATGAGCAAGATGGGGATCAGCACGATCCGCAGTTACCGGGGAGCAAAGCTTTTCGAGGCGATCGGCCTAAGCCGGGATCTGGCAGATACTTACTTCGGGGGAACCACCAGCAACATCGGTGGTATCCGCTTGGAAGAGATAGCGGCAGATGCGATCGCCATGCATAACGACGCATTCTCCCACCCCACGGATTCTTTATTGGAACATAAAGGCATTTATTCCTTCCGCAAGGATGGCGAGAAACACGCTTGGAACCCGGATACCATTTCCATGCTTCAACTGGCTACCCGCTTGGGGAGCTACAAGAAATTCAAGGAATATTCCCATGTGGTTGATGAGAAGGAAAGCCCCATATTCTTGCGTGACTTCCTGACCTTCAAACAACGCACCCCGATCCCCTTGGAGCAGGTAGAGCCGGAAGAAGCGATCATGCACCGCTTTGTCACGGGAGCGATGAGCTTCGGTTCTATCAGCCGGGAAGCGCACGAGACGATGGCAATGGCCATGAACAAGATACACGGACGTAGTAACACGGGCGAGGGTGGTGAGGACTCGGCCCGTTTCGTCCCCCGTGAGGACAGATTATCGCTCCGCTCCGCCATCAAGCAAGTGGCCTCCGGACGCTTTGGCGTGACCACGGAATATCTGGTAAACGCCGACGAGATCCAGATCAAGGTCGCCCAAGGAGCGAAACCGGGCGAAGGAGGGCAGCTCCCCGGCTATAAAGTGAACGATATCATAGCCAAAACCCGTCACTCGATCCCGGGAATCTCTCTGATCTCTCCCCCACCTCACCACGATATTTACTCGATCGAGGACTTGGCGCAATTGATCTTCGATCTGAAGAACGTGAACCCTCAAGCCGAGATCAGTGTGAAACTCGTATCCGAGAGTGGCGTGGGAACTATCGCCGCCGGTGTAGCCAAAGCAAAAGCGGACCGGATCGTGATCTCCGGGGCAGAAGGAGGAACGGGGGCTTCCCCGATAAGCTCTATCCGTTACGCCGGAATCCCACCCGAGCTAGGACTATCCGAGACTCAACAGACGCTCGTGATGAACGGCCTCCGGGGACAAGTCCGCTTGCAAACAGACGGACAATTGAAAACCGGACGGGATATCGTATTGATGGCGATGCTGGGTGCCGAGGAGTTTGGATTCGCCACCTCCGCCTTGATCGTCTTAGGCTGTGTGATGATGCGTAAATGCCATATGAACACGTGTCCGGTAGGTGTCGCTACCCAAGATGAGGAATTACGTAAACGCTTTCATGGCCGACACGAATATTTGGTGAATTTCTTCACCTTCCTCGCCCGTGAAGTTCGGGAATATCTGGCAGAGCTAGGCTATACGAAACTAGACGATATCATTGGCCGTACGGACTTACTCATGCGTAAACCTTCTGATCATATCGAGAAACATGATCTATTGGATCTCAGCCGCTTGATCCATCTACCGGAACAAGCCGCCACGCAGGCCATCCATCATGTCACCCGTCAACTCCATGCGATCGACAACGTGAAAGATGTGGATATAATCCGTCACGCAAAGGCCGCCATCGAATCCGGACAGGAAGTATCGTTGGATTACGCAATAGCCAACACCGATCGTTCCGTAGGAGCCATGCTTTCCGGCGAGATCGCCAAGCGGTACGGGAACATCGGGTTACCGGAGAACACCCTGCATATCAAGTTCAAGGGGGCGGCAGGCCAGAGCTTCGGAGCCTTTCTGGCTCACGGCGTACATTTCCGGTTGGAAGGCGAGGCGAACGACTATCTCGGAAAAGGATTGAGTGGCGGACACATCAGTTTAATGCCTCCGGTACGCTCCACCTTTATAGCGGAAGACAATACGATAGCCGGTAATACCTTATTATATGGAGCTACCAGTGGTGAGGTTTATATCAACGGCCGGGTCGGAGAGCGTTTCTGCGTGCGAAACTCCGGGGCGATCGCTGTCGTGGAAGGTGTAGGCGACCACTGTTGCGAGTACATGACCGGAGGCCGGGTTGTCGTCTTAGGCAATACAGGCCGGAACTTCGCCGCCGGAATGAGTGGCGGTGTCGCTTACGTATGGAACAAGAATGGTGATTTCGATTATTATTGCAACATGGAAATGGTAGAGCTTTCCTTGATCGAGGATAGCACCTCACGGAAGGAACTTCATGAATTGATCCGCAAGCATTATCATCATACCGGCAGCCATCTGGCCGGATTAATGCTCGATAACTGGAACAAGTACGTGGATGAGTTCATCCAGATCGTCCCGATCGAATACAAGAAAGTACTCCAAGAGGAACAGATGCGCAAACTCCAACGCAAGATCGCGGAGATGCAGAAAGACTACTAAATATTTACACAAAAACAAGAGAACTATGGGAAACCCAAGAGCATTTCTAACGATACATAGACAAGAGGCGGGCTATCGTCCCGTCCACGAACGTATAGATGATTTCAGCGAGGTAGAACAGACCTTGAACAGCGGCGACCGCCGTACGCAGGCCTCCCGCTGCATGGATTGTGGCGTACCCTTCTGCCACTGGGCCTGCCCACTGGGTAACAAGCAACCCGAATGGCAAGATTTGTTATACAAAGGCCGTTACAAAGAGGCATATCACGTATTGGAGCAGACCGACGACTTCCCGGAGTTCACGGGACGTGTCTGCCCCGCCCTCTGCGAGAAAAGCTGCGTACTGAAACTTAGCTGCGACGAACCTGTCACGATCCGTGAGAACGAGGCGGCTATCGTGGAAGCCGCTTTCTGGGAAGGATACGTACAGCCTATCCAACCGGTACGCAACGGGAAAAAGGTAGCCGTGATCGGTAGCGGTCCCGCCGGATTGACCGTAGCGAACCAATTGAACCGGAAAGGATATGAAGTCACCGTATTCGAGAAAGATGAGTTACCGGGCGGCTTGCTACGCTTCGGCATCCCCAATTTCAAGCTAGGCAAGCACATTATCGATCGCCGTATCCGTATCATGGAGCAAGAAGGGATTCTTTTCCGTGTAAACACGATGGTCGGCAAAGAGATATTAGCGAAAGATGTAGTGAAAGATTTCGACGCTGTTTGCGTAGCGATCGGCGCCGAGGTTCCCCGGGATCTATCTATCGAGGGACGTCATTTAAGAGGCGTACATTTCGCCTTGGAGTTATTAAGCCAGCAGAACCGGATCTTAGAAGGCATCCCCATCCCGCCCAAAAGCCAGATCAATTGCAAAGGCAAGAAAGTCTTAGTGATTGGCGGAGGTGATACGGGTAGCGATTGTGTAGGGACAGCGAACCGTCATGGGGCGGCCTGTGTCACCCAGATCGAGATCATGCCCCAGCCACCCGTCGGACAGAATCCGGCGACACCTTGGCCCATGTATCCCCAAGTACTGAAAACCAGCAGCAGCCATGAGGAAGGTTGTATCCGCCGGTG
>UMED01025446.1_pt1 | contig 11084 bp, 12 predicted proteins | sample 1964661 | NCBI WGS metagenome assembly UMED01 (sample SAMEA4836011, study PRJEB28245) | human gut metagenome | biome: gut microbiome; material: fecal sample | place: Denmark | collected 2008
TACAGGATTTCATCCGCAGCCGGAAAGGTGTAGAGTATTATTTGTAATAGGCAAAATTCTCTTTCCAGCCTTGTTGCTTGTGCTTATTTTCCAGACGCTTTTAGGGGAAAAGTTTAGTACAGTTTTTGGGGCGGTTTTGGAGGGATTGTTGGTATTGATGAATAGCTATTTGAACATGAAGTGGGTATAATGTGTATAGCGTTAGAGGAAAGGACGGTGAGCAAAATGGCACGATATGCAGTGGAACATATCTGGGAAGGAAAACAGGAATATTTTTTAATCCGGGATCATCAGAGCTGGCAGATGGTGCTGTTCCCGTCCAAGTATCTGACGCATTTGATCCGAGCAAACCGTTCCCCGAATACCGTTGGCCGCAGGGCAAAATCCATCCGGTTCTATCTGGAATATCTGGATGAGAAAAAGATGGAACTGTCCCAGGTGGCGGAACTGGAATTCCAGGAACAGTATGAACATTATGTGGGATTTCTCCACTGGCTGAAAGCCGGAAACCATTTGCATGAAAAGAAAGAGAAACTGCCAAGCAATAAAACCTGCAATGCGTACTTAAAAGACGTGTTCAGGTTTTTCTGTTTTTTAGAGCTGGAATCAGATATGGAAAGGCTGAAAGTGTTATATTATGACAGTTTTACCACCCATGATTCCATCGGTGTAAAACGGAAGCTGCGGTTCCGGTCATTCAATGGCTATCTGAAAGAGGAAGAACGAAACGTCCGTCCGGCAGAGCATCAGGAGATTTTGGAACTTTTGAAGCAGTGTACCAACTGCAGGGACCAGCTTCTGATCATGCTGCTGGCAGAGACCGGATACCGGATCGGCGAGATTTTAGGTGTAAATTATACCAGAGATATTGATTATGAAAGACACACCATCCGGGTATTCTTCCGGGATGACAATGAGAACAAGGCAAGGGCGAAGAATGCGGCGTACCGAAGATCCAAAGTCAGTGATGCCACTTTCCAGTTTTTACTGTTTTATTTGTCCAAGTACCGGGAATTTCTGCAACACCAGCCGATGCTGTTTGTAAACATCGAAGGAGAGACAAAAGGAAAGGCACTTCAGGTGGACGCAGTTTACCGGATGCTGGAGCGGATGGAGAAAAAGACAGGCATCCATACGACACCTCATATGCTACGGAGATACTTCGGAAATATGAGGCGGGATGCCGGATGGCCACTGGAAATGATCAGTGAGGCATATGGACATAAGCACATCGATACGACCATCAAATATCTGAACCTTGTAGATGACCAGCTTATGGAAGCCAGCGACCAATATTATGCAAAGCATTCTGCCCTTTATGATGTGGAGAAACTCCTGTAGGAGGTGAAGAACATGCCCGCTTATCAATTACATATTTATGAACAGCAGGAAGAGCGGGAAGCACTGGAACAAAAAATCTGTGAACAGGTGGATACCTGCACAGAGGTAAATGGGAAAATACGAAACAGGGTAAAGAAATTCCTGATAGAAGAGGGGATTACCGACATTTCGGAAATGGACGTAGCCCTAAGGATCCGATACGAAGAATATCTGGAAAGGAACGAAACCGTTCATGCACCGATTACCTGCCTGCGGGGATTTGACAGAATCTTCCTTCATCAGATGAAAGAAGAGATGCAGACACTGGCAGGGCGAAGAAACTATACCACCGAGTATCGTGATCAGTGGATCTGCCTAACCTATTATCCGGAGATTGAGATAGCAGAATCTTTTCTGACCAGCAAAGATGGAAAGGAACTGCTGTGGGATTTTACACTGGAGTGTCCAAAAAGTTTGAAGATGCAGATTTTTACAGTATTAAAAGAGGTGATCCATACCTACAAAGGCCGTTATAGAAAAGAGAAACTGCTGGCACTGCAAAGGCTCTATCAATTTTGTATGAAACATCAAGTGGCTGATATTGAGACCATGACACTGGCCAAAGAACAGCAATTTGAGCAGGAACTCTCAGAACATTTTAGAGGGGAAAAGAAAAGTGCTGTGTTTGGTATCCTGCGGATGAGCAGAAAAATCCTATTTTTACAGGCACCGGAAATTCATTGGAATGCGAATGTGTGGTTTTTGGAACGTTTCCATTTTTCCAGAGAACGAATGAATCCAAGCAAGCCCGTGGAATGGGTATCCTTTAAAGAGGTGAACAACCTAGAAAATCAAAAGATTTTGCAAAAATATCTGCGGTACCTGTTTGGAATCACAGATTTATCTATCAGTACCATCCGAATCAAGCTGCTGGAACTTCGTACATTCCTGGTACATTTCAATGGAGAAGAAAAGCCAATCTATGAAGTGGAAGCAGAGAAGATTCAGAGATATCTGGAATCCATTCAGAGACAGGATACCCGTGAAAAGACAGCAAATGGAAGAATCTTTATGATTTTGCAGTTTTACAACTTTCTTGTAGTAAAAGGATATCTGAAGAAGATTCCCTTCCGGCATGCGTATTATCTGCAGAAAGAAATGCATGGCCACAATGACCGCAGCGTACCAGAAAGAATCTATACGGAAATTTTATCGAAGCTGGCAGAGTTTCCGGAACATCTGCGGTTGATGTTCCTGCACTTATGGTGTACGGGAATTCGGGGAAGCGAAGTGTGTACCCTGACAGGTGGTGATTATGAAGAAAAGAATGGAGATTACTGGCTAAAAGTATATCAGGTGAAAATGAAAACGTATAAGCGGGTTCCCATTCCGGAAGCATTGTACAAGCTGGTACAGGTGTACAAAAAGAAATATCAGATTGGACCAGAAGAATATCTGTTTAAAAGCAAAAAAGGTGGAGCATTCCAGTATGCTACATTACGGTATCAAATGTTGAAATACTGTGAGAAAAATAAGATTGCAGACGGGGAGTACATTTTCAGATCCCATGATTACCGTCATAACCTGGCTACGCTTTATTATGATAACGGTATTTCCCTCCAGGCAGTGCGGGATTACCTGGGGCATGAATACGAAGAAATGACCAGACAGTATGTGGACTATATGCCGAAGAAACTGGAAAAAGCCAGTGAAGCATACTTCCAGGAAGAAACCCACAGCTTTGCGGCGGAACTGATGAAAGGAGAGTTCCATGGATAAAAAATTATATCTAATCGATTTGGACTGCTATGCAAGAGCAGATGAAAAACAGAAAAAGAAGGTAAAGGAATCCCATTGCTTTGATTTCGGGCTGCTTCCAACAAAGGGACTTCAAAAAGAATTCCGTTCCTTTATTGAGGAACGAAGCCGACAATGTGCATTGGCAACGATGATACAGGAACGAGTGATCTATCAGAGATTTTGCAGAATGGTAAAGGATAAGCACATCCGGGCAGAGAGCCTGCAGGAACTGGAGTGGGAACAATGGCTGCTAAAAATCCGAAGCTGGCTTCTGGAACATGGGCAGAAACTGACCATGCAGGGAATCAGCGTATATGGGAAAGAAAAGACAGTGCCATCGAGCGTCATCACGTATGTGCGGAAGGCATATCGATTTACAGAAGCCAAAGAGGAACGGGATGAGATTGAGAAAGATATCTGGACATTAGAGAATCTGGACATTGCCTATAAAAAGAATCCGATTAAAAATGTGCAGACTTTGAATTTTACAGCGATTATCCAGGATGACTTACGGGAAGAAACAAAAAAGGCAGTTTATGAACATTTACATCATGAAGCGATTGCAACAATTATCAAAGAACTGACAGCCATCCGGAGACTATCCAAATATCTGAAAGAAACATATCCCGATATCCATTCGGCAGAAGAACTGAATCGGGAGTTGCTGGAAGAATATCTGACGTACCTTGCAACGGAAGCGGAGGGCGTAAATAATTACCGGGCAGATCTGACGAACCTCCGGGGACTGCTGGAAACCATCGGAAAATTATATGGGTATCCACACTTAGAAATTTTATTCCTAGCCAGTGACTTGCCCAGACAGGTGCAGCCGAAATTGAAATCTTATTCAGATAGTGAGCTGATTCGTTTTAATGCAGCGCTTGCGGAGCTGGATGAGCAGATGGAGCGGCTTATGGTCATCCACCAGATGTTAGGAACAAGGATATCCGATACCCTTACCCTGCAGACAGACTGCCTGTATCGGCAGGACGGACATCCTATGATCCAGATCCGGCAGATGAAAACAACTACCTTTGTGAAGCCTATCAGTGCAGAACTGGAACTGCTGATTGAAAAAGCAATAGAGTATAGCAAGAAAAGGTATGGAGATACGGTTTACATTTTTGTGGATGAAAAAAATAGCAAGAGACCGATGCAGTACAATACCGTTCAAAACAAGGTGATGGATCTGATTCAGAAAAAAGATTTGCGGGACGATCATGGAGAATTGTTTGGATTTGGAACGCATATGTTCCGCCATGTATATGGTATCCGCTTAACAGAACTGCATCTGGATGACTGGACCATCGCAAAACTACTGGGGCATACATCTGTAAAGAATGTGAAATTTTACAGGAAGATGAGTCTCCAGATCATCGCAGATGAAACAAGAGAAATCAGGGCAGAGATGAGCCGGATGATTCGGGCGAATCTGGCCGGATGGGGGAAAGAATATGAGCAAATATGACAAGATGCTGGAAGTAAACCATAAACAGAGCGTGGAGAAAATCCAGAGGGCAAAACTGGCAATCCAGGAAATGATCGAAGAAGAGGATAAAGTGACCGTTCCCAAACTGATGCAAAAGACCGGACTGTCCAGAGGATTTTTCTATAAGAACCCGGAAGTGCGAAAGGCAGTAGATCGTGCCTTGCAACTACAGGCTGGCATGGTAGATAAGAGAAGAAAGATTTTAGATATGGCAATGGACAACCGTATCCTGCAGCTGGAGCAACAGGTAGCGAAACTGAAAAGAGAGAACGAGACATTACGAAAAGAAAGTGAAGCAATGCGAAAGGCATTAAATAAAAGAGATTTGAATCTGATCAAGAATTTTTAATGAAGAAGAAAATAATCAGCGGCTGGCAGGGGCGAGAAGAACGTGCCTGCTGGTAGTTGTTGAAATAAAAAGGTATTGTTGATGTTTAGATTGTGTGAGACAATAGAGATGTTAATTATATTCAGCCATAATTGGAGTTCATGATAAAGGAGAATACAATATATGAAGAAATATGTTCAGGAAGCAACGGATATAAATATCTGGACATCCATAAAGAACAATACTTTTGGGAGAAATAAAGATATAAAAGAGTTTATAGATGGGTTAGAACTCATAGATGAAAGTGCCTGCATTAGCTTGGATGCGAAATGGGGAGATGGAAAGACATTTTTTGTCCGACAGATTGAAGAAGTGTTAAAATATGTGTTGGCAAATCAACGGGCAGATGAAGAAAATCCGATTGAGAAAATTCCATCTTATGAATATTTGAAGGACAATGAAATGATGGCTAAAATAGATTTGAAGCATTCTTATTTGCCAATCTATTATAATGCATGGATGTATGATAATCATAGCGATCCACTTATGTCCCTGTTGTTAGTCATGACAAAGACTTGCAAGGGAGTTTATGATACGAAAATAGATTCTGAAAAAATTAGTGAAAAACTAATAAAAGCATTGTCAACGTTACCTATTTCATTAGGTGAATTTAAGATGAATCCATTTACAGTAGCTGAAAAGCTACAAGTGAAAAAGGTAGATATTTTATCACTTGTACAGACTGAGGAAGAAATCCGGGAACGAGTAAAAGGAATCTTCAATGACATTATTGTAGAAAGAGCGCAGAAACTGATTATATTTATTGATGAATTGGATCGCTGCAGACCATCTTTTGCCATAGAAATGTTGGAGAGAATCAAACACTATTTTGATGATGAGCGTGTGATTTTCGTGGTGTCTCTTAATAAGGAGCAGTTAATACATACCATAACAAGTTATTATGGAAGTGGATTTGATGCAACCAGATATTTGAATAAGTTTTTTGATGTGAATATAAATCTTCCAGTAATGGATCGGTATCAAAAACAGTCAATAGAATTTTCTGAACAACGAACAGAGAGAAAATATTGGTTGCATCAACTAGCGGAAGAGTTGAGTGACTATTATCACTTATCTTTGCGAGATAAACTGATTTACAAGAGTCGAATTGAATCAGTACCAAGTTCTACAGGAACATACATAAGTTCAGAGTCATATTTTATATCACTATTTGTAGCATGTATTATATTATTTGATATTATTGATATTCCAGAAAAGAAAAAATTTTTAGAGGGGAAAAGTACTTTTGTTGCAAGCGTATTACCAGAGTTAAAAGCTTACCAGAGATTTGTAAATAGATTGATTGGAGATGGAAATAGTACAGTTGAAGAAAGTCAATTTCAAAGTAATTGCGAAGAAGTTGTGAAAGTATATAAATATGCATTTGAAACAGAATCAGATGAATATTATGAAAGGTTTGAAATAAGCCGAGAATTAAAACAAAAATGTATTGCAGCAAGCAATGGACATAAGTATTATTAATATATAAAAGCAAGTGGGGACTTCTGGAAAGAAAAGATCTGCTTGCTTTTAACGTATAAAGAAAATGTACACAGTACACAAATGTACATACCGTTAAAGCCCCTATTTTCAAGGCATAAGGGGATAGGGGTACAGTTTACGGATGAACCTACCGGCAATCTGGATGAAGATACAGCAAGGGAGATTATAGAACTTTTAAAGAAGACAGCCCATGAGCTGGGGAAATGTGTGATTGTAGTGACTCATAGCAAACAGTTGGCAGAAGAAGCAGATGAGGTGTTGGAAATTCAGCAGGGGAAATTGAGGAAAAGGGAAAGTACAAAGTAAAATGGAACATGTTTGTTTCCTTTCTTGATCTTCATAGTTATTTCAAATTTTGTTTATATTATATGGTGTAACATTATCCTTCTAAAATTTACATTTGAATAAATGGATGAGCAGTCTGGTCGTGGGTCAGGCTGCTTTTTGTACAAAAATTTTTATGGTGTCATGTGCAAAAAATATATACAAGAAATATTTGATAATATATAATTCTATTATGAATTATTGATAAAGAAAAGGAGTGCGATTTTGATGAAATATATACGGATTTATACAGAATCAAAGTCAATGAACAGTTATTATTATGAGGAACAGACCGGAGAAATGTTCATTCTTGAGCAAAGCAAAGGTGGGAACGGGCTTTCTGTTGGAATCATTGCCGGAATTTCACTTGTGATATATGCGTTTGTAAGGAAAATAGAAAAGCCAATTTCTTTTGATGCAAATCTGTTGTATTGGATTTCTGTGGGGATTGGAGTTGCGTTAGGCGTACTTATCGCTGGATATATGCTAAAACGTGCAAAAAGAAAAATTGAAAAAAATGTAAGAATCTATTCCTGTGGACTAGAAGAAAAGCAGACAATGGCAAAACAGAATCACAGATATTTTTTTACATACATTTTTCTGATTCTTGTCATGGTTGGGATATGTGCAGTCTCTCATTTCCTAATGATATGGGTTGTCCCATCTGTCCTAGTATATGCTTTTTTAAATTCGTTGATGTGCTTGTTGACGATTTTACTGACAATCGCTTTTATAGGAAATCATCCCATAAAGGGATGGAAAATTGCAAGTAGAATACTGAGAGGAGAAAGGTAATGGCATATTTAATTCCAACTTTATATGTAATTGTATCTTATACATTTTTTCTTTTACCCGGTTTATTTGATCATGTAATGGAATTGAAGATTCTTTCAATTCTTTTACCGTTTATTATGGGAGTTGTTAATTTGATTATTGTATTAACCGTAGGAAGAAAGTGGACAAGAAAAACACTGTTAAACTGTACGTTGATTATTAAATATGGCTTGATTCCGTTTTATTTGATTGGAGGAAGCATTACGATCGGCGTAACGGTTGCGGCATTATTTCCATTACCGTTAATGGCATTGCTTGGACTTGTAACGATTGTCTTTTTGATTTTTGGTTATGGAATTTTGTTGGGAGCATCTCCCTATGCACTTGCATATATCATAAAGTCGTGTAAAGAAGGAAAACACTCGAAAATAGTGGCAATTTTGTCCGGTATCTGTCAGTTCCTTTTTTCGTTTGATGTGATATCCATGATGATACTGACAATAAAGGAAAAGCATTTGGTCAAAACAACAATCTGTGTTTTTGGGGGAATGTGCCTCATAATTCTTTTGATTCTGTTAGACGTGTTTGCGTCATTTGTATAAATTGCAGGAAAGATGATTTTTAATAACAAGTGAAAAATATTTTGGAGGAATGATTATGATCACAATGAATGAAAAAGATAAAAATGAAATGTTAGACTCTATTTTAAATGAAAAGGAAGAGTATCTATGCAAACTTTGGGGAGTTTTAATGGCTGATTCCAAAACTTATGCAGCAATCGGAGGACTCTCTGCGATAGTAGAGGTGGAGCTGCCGCATTAGGAGCATTAAGTAATGCTTACTGTTATATAGGTGTTACAGAGCAACATTTGAATTTTGTTGTTGTTGACTCTGTAAACGTTCGTAATATTAAAAACAGAATATCTATTCCAATGGAATGTATCACAAAAGCAGAAGTGAAGGGTGGACTCTTGCCGGGAAGAAAAGTTGTAACGGTATATTTCGAAAAAAACAAATTAAAAATTTCCCTTATGAATAATGCAATCGGTTCTGATATTCAGGGACAAAAAGAGAATGTAGAGCGATTTTGTCAGATGATTCAAAAGGCTTGTAAAAACTAAAAATCAGCCGTTGGTCATAAAGAAGGTGATTCATGATGCGTGATAAATTAAAAAAGGAAGAATTTTTCAGAAAATCATTGCTTTTTACAGATGAGTGTATTAGGGAGTTTGAGAAAATACTTCCGGAAATTATGAAACAAGATGGAACTAAGTCTCAAAGGGTGATAAATGGCTGCAATGCGCTGATGGTATATTATATAAAAAAAGTAAATTTGGAATATTCATTGGGTGAAGAAATTTCTAAAGTCAAGGAAAGTTATGAACGATTGTTGATCTATTATAGCCAGGCTTGGAGTATGGGGCAAGGATATATTGAATTAATTAGAATATTATCATTAGGTGTGCTGCTTAGAATCGATAAAAGTCAGATGAAAACTTTGGAGAATAAGATCAGACAAGAAAATCTAAATGATTATTTCGTAAATTTTCTTTTGAAAGCGATAGATAAGGAATGGGAAATGACAACACAAAAATTCGTGTTTCCCAATCTATATGAAAGTGTAAAATCTATCATTGAGGCAAAAGAAAACCAAGAACGAATTTTCTTATTAAAAGATTATTTAGAGAACAAATGGTATCGGATTCATAATGAGACAGCCTGGCACAATAGTCATCTTAGTGATCAGAATACTTATTATGGATATTGGGCTTATGAAGCAGGCGCCGTAGCTAAGATATTAGATTTGGAAGATGGAGCTTTGAAGGAACAAAGATATTATCCCTTTGATCTTGTTCATTGATTTATAATTGAAACTCGTTATCGAATAATAGGAAGTGGTAGTGCTAGGAGAGCAGAATGCTAAAATTATGTTATAAAAATAATGCTAAAAGAACAGATGAATATTATTTTGATTTACAATCTCAGAAAGTATATAAAATCTGTCTTTCAACATATTATGCAAAACAAAATACAAGAGGTATCCCATTTGTTTTCATCTCAGGTGGGATATTAGCAATACTTTTAGAGCAGGTATCTCAACGTGTATTATTACCTAAAAATGGTAGGATGCTGCTGTCGTTTCTGGTAATTGGAATATTAGTTCTTATTGATAAAAAAGTGAAAAAATCATTCATAGAAAAGTATCAATACATAGAGGAACACACAATGGGAATTCCTATGGAAAAAGAGGAGGTATTAAAGCTATACACGCTGGGGAAATGGAATAGAAGGGCGTTAGGTTTTATTGTCTTTATAGGTTTGCTTATTTTTCTTATTGGGATGATTCTTATAATACAGACAGCTCATCTTACTGGGATGTTTCTGGTTTTATTAGGTGGAATAATAGGGGTTATCTTTTTCCATTACGGAGAATTTATGGAAGTGGCAAAAGTAAAAAAATGTTTACGGACAAGTAGTGTTTGAAATGAGTTTTCAGACAGAGAGGGAGATGTTATTTTTGGAACGAAATAGATATATTCAGGTATGCAGGGAAAATGAGTACGCTGTTTTATATTATGACAATAAAGAAGAAAAAATAATACAATATAAAACAGGAAAAAAATTTTCATTTTCCTTAAAATATCAATTATGTATTTTGGTTACGTTGTATTTGGGATATTTATTAAATGCTAAGTTTTATACGGTATTGGCTCAAAATAGTTGCTTGAAACATTTTATCGCTTTTTTGTGCCTTGGTATCGGTTACATTGGTTTATTATTTTTTGAAAATGACATAGCAAAAAAGATAAAAAATGAGGGAGTAGAAGTGCCGTATATCCTATCTGATGAATTTCTGCAGAAAGGACAAAAGGATTTAAAAACGCAAAAAATGATCATGTATCTGTGGTCTTTGATTTCCGTGGTAATATTGTGGATCTTTTACCTGACGAATTTTGTTATGGTTTTGGTACTATTTTTAGTCAGCATGATTGCTTTATCCGCTATGGCTGCGGCAACAAGACCAGTTTTACGGGCAAAATTATATCAAGCATATACTAGAAAGAATGGAGATTAGATATGAACCAAATTAAAGTATTGGAATGGAAAGGAATGTATCCCATTAAAAAGATAATATTATTATCCGTATGGCTATTTGCAGTTTTAATATTGTATGCAAGTTTCGTGGCACTTATCAAAGACCATGATTTCAGAACAATATTCATTATTATCTTAGACAGCGTAGGACTTGCTAAATCATTCATACCAGTTAAAAAATATGTTTTAACAAGCTATCATTGTATGCCTTTTTTTAATGAGATTTTCACGAAAAAAGAACTGGAAGAATTGCTTGAAAACGAAGTGTTTCAGAAAATGACAGGAAGTAAAGAAAATCCTTTAAACAAACCGGAATTGTTGGAGAGTGAAAATTGGTTTTGCATTCATGGAAAATTTATTTCAAAGAACATGACAATTATAGGAAGAGCG
>UMED01026656.1_pt1 | contig 11068 bp, 16 predicted proteins | sample 1964661 | NCBI WGS metagenome assembly UMED01 (sample SAMEA4836011, study PRJEB28245) | human gut metagenome | biome: gut microbiome; material: fecal sample | place: Denmark | collected 2008
AATGTGCGCGAGTGCTTGAAGGCCGGCCCGGCGGCGAAGGCGTTCATGGAGAAGATGCCTGCGGCGGCGGATGCCGCTCCCGCGAAGGCGTCAAAGAAGGCCCCGGCCCAGAAGCTGGAGCTGAAGGCCCCGGTGGGCGGCAAGGTGCTGCCCATGAGCGAGGCAAAGGACGAGAATTTCGCCAATCTGATCCTGGGTGACGGCGTGGTGATCTGCCCCGCGGAGAATGTGATCGTCGCCCCCTGCGACGGCGTGCTCACCCACTGCTCGGAGGACAACAAGCATGCCGTCGGCCTGCGCAGCGACAGCGGTCAGGAGGTCCTGATCCATGTGGGCGTGGATACGGTGGCCCTGAACGGCGAGGGCTTTGAGCAGCTCAAAGCCGAGGGCGAGAAAATCAAGCTGGGCGAACCGATCCTTCGTTTCTCCAGAAAGTTCATCGAGTCGAAGAAGCTCTGTTCGGATGTCATGGTCATCCTCATTGAGGACGAGGACCCGGTGGTCGCGGAGTACGTCACCGGCATCACGGCGGAAGCGGGCAGAACCACGGTGGCGAAAATCGGATAAAGCGGCAAACGGCGGACTCACGGTTCAGGAGTCCGCCGTTTCGGCTGTTTCGACTGGTTCCCGTTTTTTCTGCGCCGTCAGCTCGATGAGAATCTGGATTACGGTGAAAAAAACGATACGGGAATTGATATCCGTATGCTGGTATTCCTCGTTCAGATCGTTTGTACAGACCGTAATGGTACTGTAGGGGATCAGAGAAGATTCCCGGTTGCTGGTAAGCAGAACCGTAGTCAGCCCCCGCTTCTTTGCCACCTCAAAGGGCCGCAAATACCGCTCCCCGCGTCCTCTGGCGGTCATGACCAGGAGGACTGCGTTATCGTTCATGTTTTGAACCAATCCGTTGAGCTGGTTCTCCCATTCGATCAGAATAGAGGCATAATCCAAAGAATTGAGTACGATTTGCAGGTATCTGGCCGGGAGGGCGCTGAGATTGGTCCCGTAGATATACAGAGGCCGGTTGGAGGTCAGCAGCTCCGTGATTTCCTCCAGCTGCCGGATATTCAGGGCGGCAATGCTGTCTTGAAAGCGCGCCATGCTGCGGCTGATGTACTCATCAGCGTAGAAGGGCGCCATTTTGCCTGCGCGCAGCTCGCTGCGCAGCAGGTACTTAAAATCGTTGTAGCCGCTGAGCCCAAGCTTTTGACAGAAGCGGACAATCGTAGCATTAGAAGTGTATAACTGTGCGCAAAGATCGCTCAGCGTCATATGTATGACAGCAGAGGAATATTCCTCAAAATAAGATAAGATTATTTTTTCAGTTTCCGTTAGTGGGAGCTGATGGGCTTTTTCAAATAGTGAGAGCATCTCTCTGGTCCTCCTGATTGCCGCATACCGGAGTCTGATGGCGCAGATAACATTGGATAATGGTATTGATGACAAAAAAGATAGGAAGCCGGGATGTGAACTCCGCTCCCAGGTTTTCCCGTTGGTTGGTGAAAAAACGGAAGCTGACATCCGCCAAGTCCGCAACCTCGTTGCTGGTGTAGGGGGAGATGGAGAGAATCGGGATACCGCTGGCGTTGGCAATTTTTCCTAGACGGATAGTAGTGGGATACTTGCCTGAGGTACTGATGAGAATCAGGAGAGATTCCTGGGAGCAATTCCGCAGGATATGCTCAAACATCTTTACGGATTCGATAAAATAGACCTCCTGCCGCCCGATGGACAGCAGCAGTTTTTCAAAATATTCCACCGCCACAGAAGTTAGTCCTCCCGGCGACCAGAGGTAGATGGGACAGCCGCTCTCTAAGTATCGGAACGTCTGATTGAGCTGTTCTTCCTGTATCAGCTTGGATGTAGCCTGGATGTTGGAGCTGAGGGTGTCAATCATCATCCCGGTACTGAAATTCCGGCTGCTGTGGGAGGAAATGTCTTCTCCTTTCCGCCGCTGTTCTGCCCGCAGTGCATATTTGAATTCCGAAAAGCCGGAGTAGCCCAGCTTTTTGCAGAAACGCAGAACCGTGGCGGGTGAGTAGGAGACGCGATTCGACAAATCCTGGATGCTCAGCTCCATAAGCTCATCCATGTTCTCATAGGCATATTTCAGAATATTCAGTTCCGGACGGCTCAGGCTTTTGATGATTTGATCATTCAAATGCAGAGTAATCATAGATATAAACCTCACTGTATCTTTCCTTGGCAAAAAGTATAGCAAAAGTTGTTTTGGTTTTCAATACGCTTTTTCTGCTAGAGACAAGAGCCCAATATCCAAATCTTACATTCCCCCTTGACAATAGCTTTATAAAAATCACTTTGATAGTTTAATGCTAAATCGTCCATACATCTTCCTCGTTCCGATAGTCTGTTTGGACAATTATATCATGGAATATATTCAAAATGAAGATGTATTTTTTCATTCAAGGGAATATTTATAAAAAATCAAGTATATTGGCTAAGGGCGGACATTTGTTCTGTCCTTTTTTATTGCACTATCGTATCAATAAGCGTTTCTAATGCACTTACTACATTTTGATATAGTAAGGGTTCGTCAATATAGAGTATATCAGACCACGCACAAAATTCGTCATAAAATTCTGTCAATTCTTCTTTTATTTCTGTATAATTCGGTGGTTCAAGGTCTGAAGGATTAACCGCTGACTGCGGCTGAAATACAATTGCCAAAATTAGACGGATACGATTCGGTTCGCAGATATCTGCAGGATGCCATAAGACCACCCAAAACGTTAAGGGACTGGCTGGTGTTCTATGAGGCTGTCACAGGTTAGAGATTTTATAGAAAATATAAAAAAGAATTGGACATAATAAACTTCTATCATAACATACGGATTAAAAAAGCAGGTTTAACTGATATGGGATATCAAATTTCAAATAGCTGTATATCATGTGGAAAATGTAAAATGATATGTCCGGCAAAAAATATAGAAATAATAAATGGATTTCCCAGCTTTCAACATCGTTGTCAACAATGCATGGCATGTATACAGTTATGTCCTCAAAATGCAATTAATTATAAGAATAAAACGCAAAAAAGGCAGCGTTACCACAATCCCAATATATCAATTCAGGATTTAATTCATTTACAAAATAATGATTAAAGAATATGAATCTTGTGTGTATATGAGAACGAAATAAATTTTATGTTTGAAGGTATTTGGTTTCATAAAATCAAAAGCAAAATCAAAAGCAAAAGACTATTGACTTTGACGTTACGTCATACCGTAGAATAAAGTTACCAACTATTGAAAGGAAGTACGAAACATGAGCATTATTAAAGTACAGCCGGTTCGTTCTGACGGGGTCTATAAAAAAATTATGGAGGCTCCGTTTTGCAAAAAGAACGATATTTACCGTTATGAAATGATGAAGCCTTTTGAAAAGAAATGGGCCTGCTACAATGTGCCAATGAAGGCTGTACAACCGAATGGCTATGATGTCATTATGGCAAGTGGTATGTTGGGCTTTCTTCTGCCAGAAAAAATTGATGAAAAATCGGCGGAAAGCATTATCCTACTAAGAGACAACCAATTTTGGAACAACTGCCAAAAATCAATCGAGCGTTCTTTAAAGTGTTTTACTGATGCAGAAATTGAGTTGCCAATAAAAGAATATCTCTACACCATTTGGCTGGCTGATCCAGAAAACCCTTATTCGATTATGAATGACAATTACTGTGGTGATGGCGGTATTCCCGGATACATTTTTACATGGCTTGTTCCATCTGAACACACAAAGCGCAGACTTCCCGTAGCGTTGGCACATGAAACAAATCATAACGTCCGTTTCCAGTTTATTAAATGGCACAATGATATTACTCTTGCTGAAATGATGATTAGTGAGGGCCTTGCTGAAAACTTTGCTACCTACCTATATGGTGAGGAAAATGTTGGGCCGTGGGTAAGCAAGACAGATATGGAAACTTTGAATGGATATATCAAGCCTATCATTAGGGAAGGTCTTGATGTGCAGGGCTTAGATAACCTGACAGCATATCTATATGGTGATGAAATGGCAAAAATGCAAAACTATTTTCCTGTTGGTTTGCCCTATTGCGCTGGATATGTCTGTGGCTATCATATGATAAAATATTATTTACAAAAGACGGGTAAATCTATCATTGAGGCTACTCTAACACCCGCTGAAGAAATACTGAAAGAAGTGGAGGAATTTTGGAATGAGGTCTGAAAAAATGACAGTTCATGAAGTTGCAAAGCTAACCGGCATTACGATACGGGCACTACATTACTATGATGAAATTGGCTTACTGGAACCCGCCAAGGCAGATAAAACAAAATATCGTTTGTATACTGAAAATGATTTAGAAAAACTACAACAGATTTTGTTTTACCGCGAAGTAGGCTTTTCATTAAAAGAGATCAAAGAACTGTTATCGGCACCTGCATATAGTAAACGAGAAGCATTAGTAAGACATTCAGAATTGCTTAAACTTAGAAAAAAGAAAATAGAGGAACTTATCTGTTTAGTTAATGATACTTTGGCTGGAAAAACCGACTATTCCTTTACGGCATTTTCTAACTCTGAAATTTCCGCTCTACAAGAGAAATATAGAAATGAGGTCATTGAGCGTTGGGGTAGTACACATGAGTATCAAGAATTTTCTACATTATTTTCAGCCAAGGCCGAAAAAGAAAGGAACCAAAAATGGAACGATTTTCTGATACGTTCCCAGGACATTTTTGAACGATTGGCTGAATTCCAAGGTGAAGAACCTACATTACCTGCTGTTCAATCCATTGTTATCGAATGGCAGGAGTATATTTCTGAAAACTTCTACCCTTGCTCGGATGATATGTTGATGTGCTTGGGCGAAGTCTATCAAACTGATAAACGATTTTCGGACTATATCAATAGATTTGCCACATGGAATATCGCGGAGTTTTTCGGAGAGGCAATTAAAGCACATTGTCGTAATAAATAATAATCTATAACCAGGATAATCCCGGGTGAGAATACCTACTTGTCTGGAGTTATAAAAATGAAAATTCGTGAGACATATACTTGTCCTTTAGAATTAGTACATGATATTACAAAGGGAAAATGGAAAACAATCATTATTTTTCAGCTCAGGAATGGGATATATATCAATGCTGTTAGAACAATTACAGGAACTAAAGGAATTTGGGCTGGTTGATAAAAATTCTTATGAAGGTTTCCCTTTGAAGGTTGAATATTTTTTGACTGAGAGAGGCAGAAAAATGTTGGCAGCGATTAAAATAATGCAGGACATAGGCATTGAATACATGGTGGAGCATGGCAAGACAGACTTTCTGGATCAAAAAGGAATATCTTATTAGTGTATGCACGAAAAAGTAAGTAATTTACATGAGCTTCATTTTCCTGTATGATTCTTTCAATAAACTGTATTGTTCATAGAAAGGATCGGATATGAGGAAAGAAGCTTTATTAATTATTGACGTGCAAAACGACTACTTTAAAAATGGACGGTGTGAACTGTACTAACCGGAAAAAGCGTTAATGGCCATAAAAAAATTGCTGCACTATTTCAGAACGAAGAAATCCTCGGTCAATTATATTCAGCATATAGTGATTTAAGACGAGGCCAAAGTGTGCAGATGACGACAATAAGTGTCAGCAGTAGGGAAAAATGGGAGATAATTAAAATAGATTGTACTTGTTTTCAGATATTGGATGCTGATATAATGATATCCAAGGAGCACCCTGTACGCCCCTTAAAGAAGGTGCGAGGTTTGCGACTTATGCTCTGCGGCAATGCTTTGTGTAAGAAGTATCTGTAATGAGGAAAGAAAAGGGGATTACCATGTATTTAAAACGAGATATATATGAGAAATTGCTTCTTTGGAAAAACCAGAATACCGGAAGGGTCCTGGAATTGGAGGGCGCCAGACAGGTAGGAAAAACCTTTATACTAGAAAAGTTCGCCAGGGAACAGTATGACCAATTTATCTATATTAATATGATTGGAAAATCCGGACAGGATTTCCTGGGTTACTTTCATGAAATATATGAAAACAGAAATGCGGTACGCAGCCAGCCTCTGCATCAGGTGATAAAAGCCTACGATCCGGAATTTAAGGATGATAAGTCAACCGTGGTAGTGATTGACGAAATCCAGGAATCCGCGGCCATATACAGCAGGATCCGGGAGTTTGCACGGGAGTTTGCCTGTGACTTTATTGTAACCGGCAGTTATTTGGGCCGAACCCGTGAGAAAGGTTTTTTCTTATCCGCAGGGGATACGGACAGCCTGATTTTAAATACGCTTTCATTTCCTGAATTTTTAGAGGCATTTGGCCTGCGTGAACGATACGAACAGCTATCATTAACCGGGGAAAGCTCCCATGAGTGTTACGATGAGATAAACCGGCTTTTTGAAATTTACTGCCAGATTGGCGGCTATCCCAAGGTGGTGGAGACGTACCTGGAGACAAAGGATATCAGTCAGTGCCGCGCACAGGTGGAAAAAAATGTTGAAATATTTATTCGTGAATCCTCCAGGTACTTTGAAACAGCTCTTGAATTGGACTTGTTCGGCAAAATGTTCTCGGCCATTGCAATTTCTCTGGTGAAAGAGAAAAAGGGGACGGACGATTTTGTAACTGATTTTTCTAAGATAGTCTTTAAAGAGGAGAGCGGGAAGATCTCAAAAAAGATGGTGAATGCAGCCATCAGCTGGCTGTATTTATCCCATGTTATAGGCTATTGCAGCAAGAGTATTGACTGTAACCATCTGGACCTGGTTGACAACTGCCGGTTCTATTTTCTGGATCTTGGTGTCGCTGCCTATTCCATGAAATCAAAGCAGTAAGCAGGTATCAGCTCTACTTTTAGGACTTGGCCGCCACTGCTTTTTTAACGGAAAATACTGCGCCACAGCCTCGACAGGCCATCGCGCAGCGATTTTGTTCAATTAAAATTGCCAGTACAGCAAAAATATGAGCTATCTGTAATTGTAGAATTGTTTTAGTTAAGCTATAATAATTTTGTGATAGGGAGGCGGTAGAATGTTCTCGTATGAAGAAATTCAAAAATTTAACGAAACAGAAATTTTGATTTATAAATTTATCATTTCTAATATCGAAAAAATTCCGTATATGACAATTCGAGAATTAGCAAGTGATATACACATTTCAACTTCAACATTATTGCGTTTTTGTAATAAAAATGGTTTTGAAGGATATTCCGAATTTAAGAAAGCTATAAATGATGAAATACATCTCCTTAAAACACAACCGCCTTCAGAAGATTTGCAGGAGCTTAATCTTTTCTTCCAAAGGACAAATTCAAGTGCATTTGAGAGGAAACTTTCGTCGGCTATAGAAATAATAAAAAATTCTGATTATCTGATTTTTATTGGAAACGGCTCATCAGGCACTTTGGCAAAATACGGGGCGCGGCTTTTTTCCAATATGGGGAAGTTTTCTGTTGGATTGGAAGATACCTTTTATCCAATTGAAACATATTCTTATAAAAATGCAGTGATTATTGCATTATCAGAAAGCGGGGAAACCAAAGGTGTAGTTGATATGGTTCGGCAATTTCAGCAAAAAAAATGTATGGTTTTAAGTATTACCAATGCACCAAACAGCACTTTAGCCCAAATATCTGATTGGAGTTTTTCATATAATATAAAGGAACAACGTGTGAATGGAGATTATAATGCAACCACACAGGTTCCAACCCTATTTATTTTAGAATGTCTTGCGAGAAGAATATAAAGAAACAGCCTGTTACTTTGTTTGTAACAGGTTGTTTTGTACCATTAAAGCAGGAGGTGTAATAATAAGCGAATAATAAATCACTGATATTATTCAAGAAACTATACTTAAAACAATTTCACAGGAGGTTTAGAATGAAAGTAAACGCAGCATTTATTTTTGTCGCACCAGAAGTAGACTACAAGAAACATAGAACAGTTATAAATACGCCAACAGTCAACTTGACAGTTGTTGGGGTTAAAAACTATTCTGAAGCCGAAACTGTTGCGCGGGAACTATCAGAACATGGAGTAAAAGCAATAGAACTATGTGCAGGGTTTGGAAATGAAGGTATTGCGCGTATTAGTAAAGCTGTAAAAGGAATGGCAAACGTTGGTGCAGTAAAATTTGACCTTCACCCTGGATTTGATTTTAAAAGTGGAGATGAATTATTTTAATAAGCGCGTAGCGATAATGCCTACCATCGTGCTTCTTTCCCGATTTATGGCAACAGCTTCAGATGGGGCAACCCATACGCTTCTTAATTTTTCTGCAAACGTCATCTGGAACAATCTGGTTTTAATCTATCCTGCAACAATCGTTCTGATTGCTGGATATATGATTGATCGGGAACGGACGGACCACACTCTGAAAAACATTCTGACAATCCCTATTTCCTTTCGGAAGATGCTGATAGGAAAGTTGGTTGTCATTTCCCGGATTTTCTCTGGGTGGTATGGTACAGATGCTTTTTCAGATGGCTGGTATCAATCTGATTTCTTACATACATCGGGACTTACCTTAATCGGTTATCAGGATGGAAGCAGTGCCCCCACTGGAAACGTCTTGTTAAGTATAGTGTCCATCCTGTTTCCGCATACATCGTATAGTTGAATTAGGATTTACTTAATATGTATTGACGTATAGTTTATAATTCACATTTTCTGCCTTGTCCTGTCCCAGGGGCTGTCCTATAATAAGTGAAAGGCATTTTTTGAGAAAATCCATCCGCTGTAACATTTCGCGGACATTTGCCTGTTATACTATCTGCAAAAAGCAAAGGAAGTGAGGATATGAAGCAGATTTTAATTGTCGAGGACGACAGTTTTTTGAATAAGATGTTGGCGTATAATCTGACCGCAGATGGCTACTTTGTGACCGCCGCCTTAAATGCCAGAACCGCCGTCGAAGCCCTCCGCCAGCGGGAATTTGACATGGTGCTGCTGGACATCAACCTGCCGGACGGGAACGGGTTTGAATTGTGTAATCTGGTAAAGCCCCAGCACCCGGACACCATAGTCATTTTCTTAACCGCCAACGATCAGGAGAGAGACCAGATACGGGGCTATGAGGTGGGCGCGGTGGATTATATTACAAAGCCCTTTGTAATCGGGGCCTTGCAGCGAAAAATCAAAGCCATGTTCGCCATGCTGGAACACCACAAGCCCGCAAAGGACTTTTACGATGATGGGCGGCTGTTTCTGGACTTCTCCGAGCAGGCCGCTTCCCTCAACGGCGAGCCCCTGTTGCTTACCCCGATGGAATATAAAACATTGAACCTGTTTTGCAAACACCCGAAGCAGGTCTTGACCCGCGGACAGCTTTTGGAAAAGCTGTGGGATATAGACGAGAAATTTGTGGACGAGCATACCCTGACAACCTCCATCAGCCGGATTCGCGGCAAGATTGAATCCGATGGCGGCGCGCCCTACATCAAGACTGTTTACGGCATGGGCTATCAATGGACGGGAGGCGAGGCAAAATGAAGCTTAAAACCCTCTCGGTAAGGCGGCTGTTCCGATGGGTGGCAATCGGGCTGACCCTCTCCATGACCGCCATCACTGTACTTTTATTTCTTGTGACAAAGCATGTGGCGGCGCTGTTTGCAGGCGGGGGGCTGCTTCTCTGCGCCCTTCTCTGGCTCTTTGTGCTGACACAGGCATTTGGGAAGCGGCTTTCCCTCTTTACATCTGATCTGTGTCAGACCCTTGACCACATGATCGCCGGGAATGAAGCGCCAAAGCGCCCGGAGGATAGTGAAACCCAGCTTGCCAGAATCGGCCACCGGCTGACCCGGCTTTATCAGATCATGCAGGAGAACCGCCGCAGGGTGGACGAAGAACGGCAGGAGTTACAGACCCTTGTATCAGATATTTCCCATCAGGTGAAAACGCCGGTGAGCAATTTGAAAATGGCAACGGACACCCTGCTTGCAAAGCCCGTGACCGAAGCGGAGCGCACCGACTTTATCCGGGGAATCCGCGCCCAGACGGATAAGCTGGACTTTCTCTTTCAGGCGCTTGTGAAAACCTCCCGGCTGGAAACCGCCTCTTTGACACCGTGGCACAGGCCATGAGCGGCATTGTCTACGGGGCGGAGAAAAAAGAAATCACCGTGTCGGTGGACTGCCCGGAAGATTTGACCCTTTCCCATGACAGCAAATGGACAGCCGAAGCATTGTTTAATCTGTTGGACAATGCGGTGAAGTACACCCCGGCAGGCGGAAAAATCTCTGTGTCCGTGATTCAATGGGAAATGTATGTGGAGATCAAAGTAGCCGACACCGGCAAGGGCATTTCCGAAAGTAATCAGGCTGCCATCTTCCGGCGCCTTTACCGGGAGGAAGAGGTACACGAACAACAGGGCGTGGGGATTGGTCTGTATCTGGCCCGTGAGATTGTGACACGGCAGGGCGGCTACATCAAAGTTTCGGAGCCGGGGCGGGGGTCGGTATTTTCCATTATGCTTCCCCAAGATAGAAAGCGGCGGATGGCCTTATAAGCTGCCCGCCGTAAATTTTTGAAAAAGTTTGTCCGTTGTAACATTTCGCGGACATTTGGGTTTTACAATGTCCTTATCAACAGGCAGGAAGCCTTGAAAGGAGTTTTTTGAATATGAGCGTTTTACAAACGATTGACCTGAAAAAGTATTACGGCACAAAGACGAACATCACCCGAGCCCTTGACGGCGTGAACTTCTCCGTGGATGAGGGCGAGTTTGTGGCCATTGTCGGAACTTCCGGCAGCGGAAAATCCACCCTGCTTCACATGATGGGCGGGCTGGACACTCCTACCAGTGGAAGCGTGATCGTCCGGGGTGAAGAACTGGCAAAGAAAAATGATGAATGAAGAACTTACGATTTTCCGACGCCGCAACATCGGCTTTATCTTCCAGAACTATAACCTTGTTCCCATTCTGAATGTGTATGAGAATATTGTCCTGCCAGTGGAACTGGACGGGGACATGGTAGATGAGCACTTTTTGGAGGAGTTTGTTTACCTGCTGGGGCTGGAAGATAAACTCAAAAATATGCCGAACAATCTCTCCGGCGGCCAGCAGCAGCGTGT
>UMED01008411.1_pt1 | contig 10983 bp, 12 predicted proteins | sample 1964661 | NCBI WGS metagenome assembly UMED01 (sample SAMEA4836011, study PRJEB28245) | human gut metagenome | biome: gut microbiome; material: fecal sample | place: Denmark | collected 2008
TGCCACACCGATGCACGAAATAAAATGTTTCACGTGGAACACAACACCAAGAGTTAAGAAAAGTTAAAACGAAAATAATTTGTGCGCTTATGCTTGTATGTTAGAAAAAGTTGTATCTTTGCAACGTGTTACTTAAACAACTTGAAAATATGAAAGAGTTACTACAACATTTTAGAGAGCAACCGAAAGAAGCAATTAAAGAAGTTGCAATGTGTGTTATGCTTTTCGCCGTATGTGGTGCGATGTTGTTTTTATCTGCAATCTTGCAGGGTTGCACCGTTTCAAAGGGTACAACGGTACGGGGCAAAGCAACGATAATAACAACCGATACAACGGTAGTCAAACACAACGGTACTTTGAAGTTTAAGAAGTCTATGTTTAACAATTAAAAGTTTACTACAATGGAAGAAAAAAGAAACGCATTTGACGAATTTTCGTTTGCCGCTTTGTCGGCGTTGGGTAGCCTTATGGCGTGTAATGAAGTTTGCCGCAACCAACGTGCGGTTATGAAAATAAACCGCTTTCGTGCGTGGCTTATGGACTTGAAGCCGCAAGCAAACCCCGAACCAAATTTGTCTTTTGACGGCGAACCGCAAGGACAGACAGCCGAATAACAATTAACAACAAGTTTAACAATTAAAAGATTACTACAATGAAAAGTTTTGCAAGCAAATTTAACAAGACAACTTTCGGGATTGACACAACCGATTTTCAGTACACCAAGTTAGCCGATATTTTCAACTCTGAAAATGAGGGAGGCAAAGATGTGGTACACAAAATAAACGGGCTTTATGTCCACAAATCACAATTAGGCGACAGCCCCGTAATTATCGATGAGGAAAACAAACGGCTGGTGAACCTACCAAGCCACACCGCCGAAACGGTGCGTGAAATACTTGCCGATGATGAGGCAGTACAAACTATCAAAGACGGCAAAGTCGGGTACACGATTTACGAGTACGAGAGCCACGGCAAGAAGTGTTATTCGATTTCGTTTGTGGACTTGTAAGAGTTTGAAAAGTTATGTTTAACTTTGTAGGGGTTGCAATGTTTGTAACCCCTATTTAATATAACAGCGTATGGCAAAGTTAGGTTTCAAGATTAAATTTACAAAGTCTGTATTTGGTGCAACCCAACGGGCGAAAATCAAAAAAGAGATATTGCAGGCAGTTGAAAGCAGCCCCGAATATAGAAAAGAGATTGCAAGGGTTTTTCAAATGGCGAACCGCCGAATACAGAATATAGAGCAAAGCGGACAACTTTCGCCAGCCGTGCAAGCGTTAAACAAAGGTGATATAAAAGGGTTTACCAAGTTTTCAATGAAAGGCGATTGGAACACCCTAAAAATTGAGTACGGCAAGGCGATTTCGTTTTTACGCCAGCCAACCAGTACGGCGCAAGGTGCAAGGCAGTACGGGCAACATTTGCAACGTATGTACGATTTAACGCCCGATGAGTACAACCTTATGGCAAGGAACTTGCAAGGCAAGTTAAACAGCGTTTCGGATAGTGATTTCGTGGAACGGTATTTGATGCGGTACAAAGATTTCACGGGCGAAATGGAGCAAAGCGCAAGCGATATAAGCACACAAATTGAGAGTGAAGCGCAAAGCATATCACGGGCGATTGATGCAGAGATAGAGCGGCAAGCAAATGAGGTTGCGGACGCAATGGAGGATATGCAAAACGATATAGAACGGATATTGCGCAACTTTAATAAGTTTGGGTTATGAAAAAAATACCTTTTGAGTTACAAGAAAGAATAAACAGCCCGACCGAAATAAACGAAATACTGAAAGCCGCCGTAAACGAAAAAAACATTATAGGAAACAGCAAGGGCGAAAGGTTTTACAACGTGCCGTGCGCCTTTGATATTGAAACAACAAGTTTTTACCGTGATACGGACGGACGGGCGTACACATACGAGCAAGTGCAACGTATGCAGGACAGCAACGGGCGCAAGGCGAAATTAGAGAAAGCCGCAATAATGTACGTTTGGCAGTTTGGTATAAACGGTTACACGATAATGGGGCGCACGTGGGGCGAGTTTGTCACGATGATGCAGACCGTAAGCGAGGTTTTGCAACTGAATGACAAATTACGCCTTATTGTGTATGTGCATAACCTTTCATACGAATTTCAGTTTTTGCGCAAGTGGTTTGAGTGGCAACGGGTTTTCAGTATTGATTTGCGCAAACCGATTTATGCGATAACAACGGGCAACATTGAGTTTAGATGCAGTTATTTGCTTTCGGGTTATTCGCTTGCAAAGTTGGGCGAGCAACTTATGAAATACAAGTGTGCAAAAGCCGTTGGCGATTTGGACTACCAGCAAATAAGGCACAGCGAAACGCCGCTGACTGATGCGGAAATACATTACTGCATAAACGATATTAAAGTCGTGATGTGCTACATACAAGAACGTATCGAGGAAAGCAAGGGGATAACGCACATACCGATAACAAAGACGGGGTTTGTGCGCAAGTATTGTCGTGCGCATTGTTTGCGTGAAAAAAGCGATGCAGGAAAGACCGTACCAAATTGGGATTACGTAAACTTGATGCAGGAACTACAAATTACGGGTATGAATGAATTTAATATGCTGCAACGTGCGTTTGCAGGTGGTTTTACACACGCCAACGCCGAATATACAGACGAAATAATGTATAACGTGGATAGTTACGACTTTACAAGCAGTTACCCGTATGTAATGATAGCGGAAAAATACCCGATGTCGCAAGGCGTTGCAATCACGGTTAAGAGTATGGCGCAATTTGAGTTTTTAATATCAAAGTATTGTTGCGTGTTCGATATTGAGTTTACCAACATATTTGCCAGCGAAACGCAAGACAACCCGATTTCGGCAAGCAAATGTTTTGTAAAAGAAAACCCGTGCGAAAATAACGGGCGCATTGTGGCGGCTTCAAAAATTGCGCTGACAATTACGGACGTGGATTTTAATATAATCAAGAACTTTTACACGTGGGAAAGTATGCGTGTGGGTGAAATGTATTGTTACAAGAAAGAGTATTTGCCGACCCCGTTTGTAAAATCAATCTTACATTTGTACGAAAGCAAGACGAAATTAAAAGGCGTTGAGGGCAAAGAAGTGGAGTACCTAAACAGCAAGGAAATGTTAAACAGTTGTTACGGTATGAGTGTTACCAACCCTTTGCGTGATGAGTTTACATATAACGGCGAATGGGATATTAACTCAATGACAGCCGAACAAAAACAAGAACTTTTATACAAGTACAACACCAGCAAAAACCGTTTCTTGTTTTACCCGTGGGGCATTTTCGTAACCGCATACGCACGGCGCAACCTTTTCACGGGCATACACGAAGCAAAAGACGATTACATATACAGCGACACCGACAGCATTAAAATAATGAACGGCAAGGCGCACGAAGCATATTTCAAGGCTTATAATATGCAGGTGCAAATGAAATTACGTGCAGCCTGCAAGTACCACGGTTTGCCGTTTTCGCTTTGCGAGCCGCAAACGATAAAAGGCATAACAAAGACTTTGGGCGTGTGGGATTTCGAGGGCACATATACACGGTTTAAGACGCTGGGAGCAAAACGGTATATGGTGCAAGAACCGAACGCACTGAAAGCAGGCGGACGGGCTTACGATTTCAGTTTAACCGTTTCGGGCGTGAACAAAAAAGCCGCAATTCCCTACCTTATTGAAAAGTACGGGGAAAACGGTATCTTTGACGCTTTCACTAATTATCTGGATATACCGCCAGCGGCAACGGGCAAAAACATACACACATACATAGACTACGAGATACAAGGCGAGATAACCGACTACAAAGGCAGCACGGCGCATTACAACGAACGCACGGGCGTACATTTAGAGCCGACCGGATACAACCTTTCCCTTTCGGTTATGTACATAAATTATTTGCGAGGAATTAAATTTAAGGACTAAAATAATAAGAGTATGACAACAAGAAAGACAAAGACAGACAAGCCGAAATTTTACGACTTGAAAGCGATTTTAAGCAAGAACGCCGACTATAATGTTATATTTGGCGAACGGTCAAACGGCAAGACTTATGCAGCCTTAAAATATGGTTTGGAAAACTATATCAAGACGGGCAAGCAAATGGCGTATATACGCCGATGGCGTGAGGACTTACGGGGCAAACGTGCCGAAAGTCTGTTTGCAAACCACGTGGCAAACGGGCTTATTGAGGAACTGACAGAGGGCAAATTTAACGAAGTGTTTTATATGTCGAACAAATGGTTTTTATCTTACTACGATGCAGAGAAAAACAAGCGGACACCCGACCCGACCCCGTTTTGTTACGGGTTTTGTTTGTCCGAGCAGGAACACGAAAAAAGCAGCAGTTACCCGAATGTTACAACGATAGTCTTTGATGAGTTTTTGACACGGCGGTATTATTTGCCCGATGAGTTTATGTTGTTTATGAACCTTTTAAGCACGATAATACGCCAGCGCAACGATGTAAAAGTTTTCATGTTGGGCAACACGGTAAACAAGTTTTGCCCGTACTTTACGGAAATGGGTTTGAAGCAAGTGCCGTTTATGGAGCAGGGAACGATAGATATATACAGATTTGGCGAACACGGCGCAATAGTGGCGGTTGAGTATTGCAGCACGATAGTACAACACAAAGCCAGCAACAAGTATTTTTGTTTCGATAATCAAAACTTGCAGATGATTACGGGCGGTAAGTGGGAACTTGCAGTATATCCGCATTTGCCGCGCAAGTACAAGCCGCAAGATGTGTTGTTTGTGTATTATATCAAGTTTAACGATGTTGTTTTGCAAGGTAACATTATACAAGTAGGCAACGAATGTTTCACGTACATACACGCAAAGACAACCCCGATAAAAGATGAGGAAAACAGCCTTATTTATTCGCTTGAAATGAACGGCAAACCGAACTACAAACGCAAGTTGTTGAGTACGGCAAGTTACGTGGAACAACAAGTCGCACGGTTTTTCGCAATAGACAAAGTTTTCTACCAAGACAACGAAGTCGGCGAAATAGTACGCAATTATTTAATTACGAGTGCAAAGACAAACATTGTTTCGCTTAAATGAAAATAACGGCGGTTTGGTGCAAATTTCGTGCCGAACCGCACGTTTTACGAAATAAATAACTACCTTTGCAATAGGAACTAAAAATTTATTGATATGGACGCAAATACTATTATTCAAATCATTTCAAGTTTGGGTTTTCCGATTGTGATGTGTGGCGCATTGTTTTGGTATATGGTGAAACAAAGGCAGGCGCACCAAGAAGAAACGGAACACCTAAAAGATACGATTGCGGAAAATACGAAAGTGTTAGCCGAATTAACAACGCTTATTAAAGTTTTGACAGATGAAAAGGAAAGTGTTAGCCGAATTAACAACGCTTATTAAAGTTTTGACAGATGAAAAGGAAAGATAACATTTACAAGTTGTACCAAGCGCAAATACGTGACAAAGACACCGCCGTCACCGAATTTATTGCAAACACGTTGGCGAAAACTCAAAGTATGTTTGAGTATGAGGGTTTGCCCGACAGCATACCGCAAAAAGAATTGGAGCGGCTTTTGCAGACCACGGGCAACGCCTTTGTTACCAGCGTGGACGGGGTTTTGTATGCGCTTACGGGCGGCAAAGGCGGCGAACCCGATGTTTACGGACGGGCAACGCTTTACACCGTGGCGAACCCTGCAATAAAGTTAAACAAAACCTACGATATTCAGAAAGACGGGGTTTTGATTGAGAATGACAGCAACGGCGAAAGCCTTTTGCCGCTGATAGGGCGTTATGCGGTTTTATATACTGACGGGCTTATTTCGTTGAACACGGCAAGCATTTTGACCCGAATTACAATGCTGATAAGTGCCAGCGATGACAAGACAAAACAGAGTGCCGAGGAATTTTTGCGCAAGATACAAGACGGTGAATTTTCAATTATCGGGGAAAACGCATTTTTCAAGGGCGTAAATATGCAGACAGCCCCGACCACAAACAGCGTGTACATTACACAACTTATTGAGTTGGTACAATACTACAAGGCGAGTATGTACAACGAATTGGGGCTAAACGCAAATTATAATATGAAGCGTGAACGCCTTAATTTGGGCGAGGTAAGCATGAATGTAGATGTACTTTTGCCGTATGTGGATAATATGCTAAAAGAAAGACAAAATGCAGTTGAGAAAATTAACGAAATGTTCGACACCGAAATTTCGGTTAAACTTGCTTCAAGTTGGGGTTTGGAAAGGGATAATTACAACGCTTTGGCGGCTGATTTGGAAACGGCAAAGAAAGACCCCGACCCGACAGACGAACCCGACCCGACAGAGGAAACAACTGAAACAACGGGAACGGACGGAAACGACACCGAAACAGACGGAAACGACACGGAAACAGAGGAAACAGAGGAAACGAAAGAAACGGAAACGGAAACGGACGGTAACGATACCGAAACAGAGGAAACAGAGGAAACAGAGGAAACAGACGAAAACAAAGATAAACAATGAAATACAGCGAACTATTTACAAAGGGTAACGGGATATTCGCAACGGTTTTCAAGACCGAATATCCGACAGAGTACGCCGCAATTTTCGGCGATACCGACCCGACCAAGTTAGACGCTTACGCCTTACTGATGTACGGCGGCAAGACCGTTGTAAGCAGCATAACCAGCGACAACGCAAGCGATGTTGTTTCGGCGGTGATTGCGGTAAACGTGCAAGGCTGGGAACGTGAAGCGGCGGCGATGTTAGCCGACTACGATGTACTGACACCCGTAACGGGGCAAATTGAACGGACGGAAACCGTAACTTTGCAGGAAAGCACCGACAACACCGAAACGGGCGCAAACAAGGCGTTTAATGACACCGATTTTTCAGACAGCGACCGAAAGACTGCAAACGATGAGAGAAACCGCACAGAGGAACGCCAAACAACCGAAACCAGCAAAGGAACGGGCGCAAGCAAATCAATTTCGACCGAAATTGCAAAAGAATTGCAGTTAAGGCGTGATAATTGGAGAAAAAACATTATCTTTGCACTTGTAAGAGAATTGACAACGAGTATTTACGAATAACTAATTTAATTTTTAGCAATATGGAAGTAAAACAGATTTACACGCTTATTAACAGAGTATCGGGTGAAGTGTTGGGGCGTACTGACATTGTAACCGAGGATTTGACGGGCATTGTGGATTTAGGCACGGAAGTGTTTAACCAAAATGCCGTGGATAATTACGTTAAATCACTTGTAAACCATATCGGCAAGGTGATTTTCGTAAACCGACCTTATGCGGGCAAAGTGCCTAGCGTCTTAATGGATGCGTGGGAGTTTGGCAGCGTATTGGAGAAAATAAGTGCCGATGTACCCGAAGCAGAGGAAAACGACACGTGGAACTTGACAGACGGCACAAGCTATGACCAAGATGTTTTCCACAAACCGACCGTTACCGCAAAGTTTTTCAACTCAAAGGTTACGTTTGAAGTGCCTGTATCAATCACCGAAAGGCAGGTTAAGGAAAGTTTCAGCAACGCCGCACAACTTAACGGCTTTATTTCGATGATTTATGCAGCCGTTGAAAAGTCTATGACTATCAAAGCCGATGCGCTGATTATGCGCACAATTAACAACATGATTGCGGAAACGGTTTTGGCTGATGCGGTTGCGTTTGGCGGTACGGCAGGCAACTTAACCAATGCCGACCTTTCCAGCGCAAGCACGGCACGTTGTGTAAACCTTTTGAAGTTGTACAATGACAAGTATTTCCCTGCAACACCAGCGCAAGGCGAGGGCGACCCGACCCCGAACCCTGACGCACTGACAGCGGCAAAGGCGATAACCGACCCCGATTTCATTCGCTTTGCTTCTTACGTTATGGGTACGTATGCCGACCGCCTGAAAAGCATTTCGACCGTGTTCAATGTTGGTGGCAAGGAACGCTTTACGCCGAAAGATATGTTACACGTTGTTCTTTTGTCCGACTTTGCAAAGGCGGCGCAAACCTATCTTTATTCCGACACGTTCAACCGTGGCGATGTACTTTTGCCGCAAGCCGAAACCGTACCTTTTTGGCAGGGCAGCGGAAAGAACTACGATTTCGCCAACACGGGGCACATTAATGTTAAGGAAAGCGGCGGCAAAGCCGTTGAAATTTCGGGCGTGTTGGGCGTAATGTTCGACCGTGATGCGTTGGGCGTTTGCAATCTTGACAGACGTGTAACAACGAACTACAACGCAAAGGCAGAGTTTTTCAACAACTATTACAAGTTTGATGCAGGGTATTTCAACGATACAAACGAAAACTTTGTAGTATTCTTTATTGAGTAACTCAATAGGTATTAGATTGTTTAACTTTGGCGGTGTGGGTGCAGGTGAAAGCGCACCGCACCGCCTTTTTTCTTGCAGATATGACAACGATAAACTTTTATTCATACAACGGACACCCGAACACGGTAAACAAGCAGTTGGGCGAGTTTACGGCGATTGAGGGCGATTTGCGGCAAACTTTCGATGTGTTGCGCCCGACCGTAACACTACGAAAGCAGCCCCGACCGACTTTCAATTATTGTTATATTCCCGATTTGGGGCGGTATTATTTCGTGGAAAGGGTAAGTTTTGAGGGAAACAACGCCTACGAATTAAGTTTGCGTATTGATGTGCTTAAAACCTACGAAACCGAGATTTTGGCGGCAACGGGGCGAGTTTCTGAAAGCGACAACCCCGACCCGTATATTTCCAACCGTGAAACGGTTTACAAGCGCACCCCGAATTTCGAGAAAGTGCCGTTTGCAAATACGGGCTTACTCAATGAAACGGGCGGCATTATTATGGTAACATTAAAAGGAACTGAAAATTAAAAGGATATGGCAGTAACAAACAAAGTACCGCATAGCAAGGATAACAGCGCGTGGCAGGGTGATAGCGGTTACGGCGATTATTGGTATTTGAAACTAAACGCCGAAAAGGGCTACAAGTTTGACGGCGATATTACAGCCACGTACAACGATACCAGCGGACAACCGCAAACGCTTGTTTTGACACCCCGAAACTCATATAATTTGGAAGTGTGGGCGTATGTGTACGACACGGACGCAAACACGGCTTTTGAAATTACAGGCAACACCCGTTTAGATAATGAAGTTGAGGTTACAAACAACGTACCCAACACAACCGCCACGGGCGAAAAGTTGGGAAGTTGGGCGGCAAAGGTAACATTAACCGCCGATGAGGGTTTTACGATACAGAGTGCAAAAGTAGCGTTTACGGACGGTTACGGCTACCCTGCAAGCGAGGATATGGCAATAAGCGAGGGCGGCAAATCTGCAACGTGGCAAAACGATGATTGCGAACCCGACAACGGTGTAACAATAAGCGGCGAAACAGCCAGCGAGGGAACGCCCGAAATAACCGTGGTGAACAACATAACCAACACGCTAAAAGAAGAACATACGTATGACGGCGATGTTGCAACTATCACCGTGGAAAGCAACCACAGCCCAAGATACCGTTTTATAGACCCGAAAGCAAGCTACAAAAGCACGGACGGGCAACAAAAAACGGTAGATATGCAAGTCGAGGTTTTGAGTTATTACAGCGTTGCAAAAGTAACGATAACCGATTTAGACCCGACCGAACCCGTAACGCTTACGGGCGAATTTGTAGATGTTGCACACATTACGGCAAACCTTACAAATTGTTATGCCGACCCACCGTTACCCGATTGGCTGCAATTTGGTGAAACGCTAAACATAAATATCAAGGCGAACCCGAACACCGAATTTCACCCCGATGATGAAACGGAAAAACCTACATTAACGTGGCAGGACGAAAACGGGTATTATCAATATATGGATTTGACCGTTTCAGAGGATAAACAGACGGCAACGGGTACAAAGGTTTTGGACGCTGATTTAAGTAACTTTGCCGTAAATGCTGATGCGTTCCCCGTGGCGGTAGTCGGTGAGCAGTACGGCGCAATAAACGTGTATTTGGTAACGCTTGACGAGTTGGCAGAGTTTAGCGGCAAACGGTTTTTCAAGGAAACAGCCACCGACCCCGAAACGGGCGCACCCATATACGAAAACATAGATTTGGGCGCATACGTGAACAAAATACGCCGTGTTTACACCAACATAGGCGCAAGCAGCACCGATGTAATACGATGCGGCAACTACAATACGGGCGTATCTTGCCACCAGCCAGCGCAAGACAAAATAACACTTGATTTCGGTACGGCGGTAGTGCCAGCGCACAATGAGGACAACACCGACTACGAAAGCGAAATACAACTATTTTTGCCGTTTGCAGGCTTTGTAAACCTCAATAATGATTATGCAGGTAAAACGATAGCTTTGCAGTACGTTATAAACGTGGTAACGGGCAACGGGGTTGCGCTTTTGTCCTGCAACGGCGTTGTATTTCAAGTTGAGGAAACCGAACCAAGCAGCGAAATAATATACCTTTCACCAAGCACCCAAGTTAAAACCGTGGGCGGCGATGATTGGAACGAAATGTTATATTACGGTTTAGAACCTTACATTTACTGCAAGTGGCACGAGAGCGCAAGCAACGGGCGAAACAATGACAGGCAAACGGGCATTTTAGGCGATTTCAGAGGGTTTAACGTGTTCGATGATGTTACACCCATACACACCGCCGAAATGCTGACAGAAGAGCAGGAAATGATATATGCGGCTTTGTCTGACGGCGTTTATATTGAGTAACTGCAAGGCAGGACAAAAGAAAGGCGGCAACTTGATTGTTACCGCCTTTTCTTTTCGCTTGCTGATTTTGATAAATTAAATCTGTTGTTTTCATTTTGTTTAAGTATTTAATTGTTTAACACGATGCAAAGTTAAACAATTATTTCACCTGCAAGCGGTTGGCGTGTTATTTTGTGTTAAATTATTCTTTTAACTTTGTTTAACAATGTGTTCCACGTGAAACATTTTATTTCGTGCATCGGTGTGGCA
>UMED01026312.1_pt1 | contig 10962 bp, 16 predicted proteins | sample 1964661 | NCBI WGS metagenome assembly UMED01 (sample SAMEA4836011, study PRJEB28245) | human gut metagenome | biome: gut microbiome; material: fecal sample | place: Denmark | collected 2008
TCTGCGCTTTTTTGGCTACCCGGAAGGTTATGTTTCACAGTAATGAACACCCTCACCAAATTTAAAACTAATAATGCCATCTTCTGAAATGTCAACTATATCGCACACCTCACCAACATTTGTGAATGCTCCCATAGGTTTTACTAATCTAATTTTATCTTCCTTAGTCATGCTGTTACCTCTTCTTTCTTGTTTGAAAATTTCTTGTTCCAATTATCAATTACCTTTTGTTCTTCATCCGTCACATCGTCATTAAATCTTCGTTTTGCTTGCACAATTCTATCGTTTCTAATTTCTATCGTTACAAGGCTTTCATCTGGAGCGGATTTCTTTCTTAAAAACATAATGTGACATTTTCCATCAATAACCTTATCGATGTACGATGATACGCAATTATTTTGCTGTACAGATTCATCCTTAATATCCTGTATATTTTCTGGATAAATGAATTGATAATCCCCAAAAGTACATTCGTACTTTTTCATAATTCTCTTTTTAAAAAGATCTTCTGAAAATTCTTTTTTCATTCTGTTGTAATTTCTACAAGCAATCTTATGAGTCGTAAGAAAATGACGAGGATATTTATCAAATTTATCGCTGATAGTGTTCATCATTTTTGCGTAATCATATAATTCTTTGATAAGATACCCCATATCCTCCATAGCTTCATAAGTTTTAAGTTGATCAGCATATAAGAATAATGCTTTCGCAGTATATCCAAAATAATTTATAAGTAAATCAAAATATGTATAATAATCATAACTTAATGTTTCTCTATTATATTCCGACTCATCTCTTGTCCATAATTTATAAATATCTCTATCATCTAAGCTCATATATTCAAGATGGTATCCTAAAATAATAGCATTTGGATTTTTCTTATAATATTCCAAGATACTATTTGACAACTGGATTGCATGCGTTCTACATAATTTAATTAACGCTTTAGGAATATCATTTATTTTATACTTAAAACTTCTTCCGCTACACAAAATATCATCAATCCCAGCAGAAAATAGCTGTTCGTAATTTTCATATCGTTGGACTCTATCAAGAATTGTTCCTATGTTTTCTATAGGATATGGCTCTTGTCTCTGAACAAAAGCTAAGAATTTAGCATATTTTTGATCATCACAACAAGCAAATAAATTCTCGATTGATAGTCCTCTTAATTGTCCACACAGTTTCCCTACTGGCTTACCCTTAATTCCAATTGCTGTTTTAGTAGCAAAATCATATTTTGCAGTTCTTCCATCTTCAAAGTCAAAGATGAGATATTGTTTCTCTTTATAAACCCTCGTTGGTAACGACCTCCTTCTGAATATTTTTTGAAATACTACATGCGGTTGTGAAGCCTCCGGCAGCCCTCATTGTCACACCGTCTCCGCTCAATCATCAGCCACATCACCTGTCCGCCATCCAGCTTCATGATTCGTGGTTTCCAGTCACGGTGGCTGACAGGGGACCGGCATATGGGGCATATACAATTTTCGTTACAATGGATAGTAATTACGCCATCCCCCTTGTCAGATTCCGTGTACTCTGATACAATAATCATGGTTTTATCATGAGTCTCAGAGGACACAACTTAGCGGGAGGGTCTTCTGGGACTTTCTCTTTCTGTAGAATGTTCATTGACATTATACAGAGCAAGTCTCTGACATTCAAGCAGAGCAGTATAGATGACAAATTAGCTTAGCAACAACAGTAATATTTCAGCATTAAACAATTCCTCTACTTTAGATGCCGTAGCAAATTGTCCATGTATTTTTAGTGTTTTCAATGCATTATTTTTATACGCAATCATATCCTCTATCGAACAATCCATAATTAATCCTCTTTTCTTTAACCTATTAACGGCCTATCATATGTATCCAGCTTCTCCACAATCAAATCCTTGGGTAACACATCTCTACAAAAATATGCTGTTGCAAATGGACTTCCTTTCACTACAGCATCCATATGATCCTTGTCGTGATAGCTAACTCTTGCATCAAAGCTGAGAAGCTGGATGCCCTGGCTAAAATACTTATATCTTGTTTTTCCTTGAAGGGAGTTTAGCGGAAGAAGTACCGCAAAAGGTTTATTGAATGAATATAGACGTTCTAATACTCTGTCTTTGATTGAAAATGGTGGGTTACTTACAATGATGTCCCAGGCATCCGGCTCATACTCAAAAAAGTCTTTTCCTTCAGCTAATGAGCTTCTAATTACTTTATAGCCTTCCTCAGTCAATCTCTGATTAAACGCAGACCACGCCTCATCAAATGGCAGCCATATTATTTTATCTTTTGGAAGATATTTTATAATCGGATCTACTATATAGTATGGTGAAAATAAATTATCCCCTTCCGTAGTTCTATTAGCTGTTAAATATCCTCTATTTTCTCCCAAGTGCCGTCACATCCTCCTCTGGTCGATATCTGTATTCCTTTTGGTTTTCAACTTCCCAATTTTTTCTTGCGTCAACTGCGTCATCAAACGTTTTATAGTACCCGAGATGAATACTCTTATAATTTTTCATTGCTCTTGCCATCCATAGCTTTTTCTTCTTATTCCATATAACTCCTTTAACCTTAGTTGTACTAGTAACTGGTATTTTCATATTGCAAGCATTTTGTTCTGCCGAAACCAATCTTAAATTTTCTTTTCTATTGTCTGTTGTATCATGATTTATATGATCCACATCAATATTTGAGTCTTTGACGTGCATAATTAATCTATGGAGACTGATATGCTTTCGATTAGAATTAGGAAGAATTGCACTAACATACCCATTCTTTGTACAACACCAATTATATTTACTTACCTCTTTAATATCGTCATGGTCAAATTTAAATGTATTTTTATGAGAATCATATCCAATATAATAATTATCCATCTTAACGAACATATTATGTTTTGTATTTCTTTTAATTAAGTTTTCTTTTGCTATACATCCACAAGATTGTGTTAGTCCTCGTTTTAAACTTTGTCCATATACAGAAACTAAATTAGGATTGCCACAACTACATTGACAAAGCCATTTTGTATGTATATTTATACCGTCTTTTTTAATGACAGTTAATCTTCCAAATTTTTTCCCTGTTAAGTCAATTAATTTTGCTATAAAATAACCCCTAACTTTCTATTTTAATCCAATTTAGTCCCTAAGTGCTGCGCAGCTCTCTCCGGAGACTTTTATCCTTTTCATATTTGTTATTATTGGAAATTTCCTGATACTAAATGATTGTGACTTCTAAGCCACAGTCAGATATTCTCTGAAGAATTGAGTTAAAAATTGTAATTCATCGGTTTATGTGGCACCTTACAGTAATTGCTGTACCAAATGTTCTTTTACTCTCTGACTGCCAAGAGAAAATATATCTTTATCTTTCTCAAAACATATATAATTTCTTCCTGTATTAATGGCAGCTATGGCTAATGTCATGCTTCCTGCAGCAAAATCCAACGCTGTATCCCCTTTATTCGTGTATGTTTTCAAAAAATACTCGTAAATTTCTACGGGCTTCTGTGTTCGATGTATCTTATTAGTTTGATCACCATTACTAAATACTTGCACATCTAATGGATATCTATCTGTACTATCATAAGAAGTGTTTCTTACCTCTCTTCCATAACAACTGTCTCCATCAGATTCTCTAATATAATTAGTGTTTGCTACTTTTCGTTTATGCCCGTGTGTTATTTGCGGGTTATATATAGGAGGTTTTTTATAGAATACTTCAATGTTTTCGTGTGCTCTCATTGGCATCTTCTTAGCATTTAAATGTCCTTTCGGATGTGTCTTTTGCCAGATCCATTCATATTTAAACATTTTAGGATTACTCATAATTAGTGCGGATGTGAATGGTTGGCTAGAAAATAATAGAATAGCTCCATTATCTTTTATTACTCTATTTATTTGCTTCCACATCGGCTCAAATGGTATAATTGAATCCCAGTGGCATTGAGTTGTGCCATATGGTACATCACAAATAATGCAATCAATTGACTTATCATCAATCCGCAACATTCCTTCCAAACAATCTTCGTTGTAAATTTTATTGATTTCTAACATTCTTCATTCAGAGCAAATCATGATTTATCCCGCGCGGAAATCTCCTGCTCCTTTCAATGTATTTATTCTCTGCTTAAACTCAGAGAAAATAAATTTTTTATCTGAATTTGTTCTGGATACTATCCTTAATACATCGCATTACAAATTCACAATTATTTTCATCCTCTAGCCAATTTTCAGTCCATTCATTAATTACTGTTCCAAATTCGATTTGATTACGGATCTGTTCTCTAAGTTCTTCTTTGATAATTGCCTTGATTTCATCATCGGAAATAGACATTGCCGCTTCCTTAAACCTATCTGCAATAGGTTTTAACTTTATGTAGTCTTATGTTTGCTTGCTCAAATTTTCTCCTTCCTAAATCCCCATGAATCATTTCTTTCACTTGCTTATTCTCTTTTTTCAACCACCAAAGAATCTTTCTGTACAGTAGTTATAGCATTAGAAACTTCATCTTCTCTGACTTCTAAATGCTGTTCTGTTTTACCGTCAGAATTATATCTACCAAGCATAGCTGCACCGACAGCAATGTAATTATCTTTCAAAACTGTTATAATCGTATTGCACAATCCATCGGTTTTAATAGTATATTCTCTCATATTACATCTGCGTTCTTTAATATTTCCTGCTTCGTAATCCTTGCGAATTTTCTTTGCATATTCTGTTCGTTGGTATTTTAAACAAGCTGGTAATATTTCATTTTCTCCACAAGTGGAATGATTTCCACTTGTGGTCGTGTAATATTTTCTTGATACTTCTCATCCGTACAAATGTATGTATTGTCATACTGTGCTTTATATAAATGCTCCGCTAACAGTTCACAGCAATTAGTAATGATTCCATTGCCGGCTTGTTTATATAAATGTGTATCAGCTACACCTAATGAAGCTGCTTTATCACAATCTTCAAAACTCAAACCCATAAGTTTATAGCACTCTCTCGGAGTTAATTTACGAACTCTAATATATCCTTCTACATCATTGTTTGCCACAATTGCAACATCAGCTATTTTAGGCATCCGATTACCACCGCCGCAAGAATCAATAGTTGGAGACAAATACTCTTTGTCATATACCCGCCCAACTTGCGGATTTGGATCTCTAGTTGTTCCATAAAGTTGTCCAATCTGTTTTAACTTTCCTGTTTCAATTATTTTGGGACAATTATTGTGTCCTGCCGTATGCGTTTTTGAAATTCCATCTGGACTTACAACAATACCATCTTGTGAATTATTAACACTTCCGATGGGGTAGATTTCATTTTCTAATATTGCAGTTCCAATACCTTCATAGTTAGATACGCCTCTATCTTCCCTTGATGTAATACAATTCGCATATTCAATAATTCCAGTATTCTTTGCTGATTTATCTATTCCAACTGTAATTTTTACTGGGTCTTTATAATCTGTCGCTCTCAATCCCTGACTTATTCCTTCAGTATCTAAAACCCTAACTTTGTCTTGCACGTTTTTATCTGGATTGATAGAACCCGCAACTTTTATATCTATGCCTTTGCTTTTATCAAATAATTTAAACTTTCGCAAAGCAGTATCACTAAAATAATATTTGTCGTCAACGTATTCTTCCAAAACATCTTTTAATCTAATTCCTGTATCAAATGGTTCTGGAAATGTAAATCCACCTGAATCTATATCATTTCTAATTGCAATTACAAATACACGTTCTCGATTTTGTGGTACTCCGCAATCTTTTCCGTTGATTACAGACCAATATGTATTAAAACCGAGTTCTCCTAAAACATCAATCAAGCTATTAAAATCATCTATAAATTTTTTACTCACAAGATTTTTTACGTTCTCAAACATAAGATATTTTGGCAATGTTCCATTATCTTTCGCTTTATTTAAAAGATTGATATTATCCCATAGCAAACTGCTTCTTGTTCCGCTATCTGGTTTTAAACCTTTCATTTTCCCTGCGACGGATATATCCTGACAGCAAAAACTGATAGTCCAAAAATCAGCATACGGTAACTCATTAACTCTACTAATATCACCTAAATTATTTGTAAGTTTGCAAGCCAACCAATACTTTTCTAAATCATTTTTCTTTCTCTTTATTAGTTTAAACCAGTCAAAAAACTTATTCTTTTCTGGTTCATACCCTAAATTAATATCTGTAAGATATTGAGCCATTTCTTCTCTTGATGGATAATCTTCATATTCCTCAACCATTTTATTGGTCATTCCACAATGTATAGCAGCATACGATAATACAGATTCTTTATTTATATCTGACGTATTCAACACTTTTATATCGAATAACCCTGAATCTTCAAATCCTCTTTCCTGGCATCCAATACCAGAAAAAAGAATATTTGCTGTTAATTTTATTTTCTTTAAATTAATGATTTCTTCTTTATTTTTCAAAAACCTCATATTCCAAGGCTATGCATAGTTTATTTATACCGGTATTACTTGTACTTTCCTTTCTTATAATTGTTGTGTGTCAGCATTTGCAACTACTAACACTAAAATATTCTCTATTTTCTGCTTTCAAAAAAGCATGAAAGCATTATTTCCTGCCAGATTTAACTGGAATATAGTAGAATATTTCTGTAATATTCCTTGTCATTATCATGAACTGTACTACTTGATACTGTCCGAATATTGATTTGACCAAATACATACGGCTTAAAATAATCCAATTTCTTCTTAGTTCTGTCTTCCAAGCTCCTGTAGCAGCTATCAAAGTATGAATTACAGTCTTTCCTTATGTGTTCTTTATCTCCTCTATTAACATCGGTCAAATATTCTTGCCCCAGCCACCGTCTATGTAATACATATTTGATAAACTCAACCCCCTGGTACATTGCCCTTGCATTTGGTTTTCTGGCTCCATAATCATAGATTACACATTCATTCCCTAGTGCCGCATTTATGAGGAAATCATAGTCCAATTCCTGAATGACTCTATCCCAATGTTTCTGCTCACACTGGGTCGATTGAATCCGGATAAAATGATAACCCTCTGATAATATTGGAATAGCTTCTATGCCGTTAGTCAGATTGATATAATTTACCTGCATCTAAATCACCTGCCCCATATTTAATTTTTCTCATGGAATCAACTGGCTTGAATTAGCCTTTAAGATTTGAATAGAATACACTCATTAATTCTCTTTACAGTTTATCATATCTTTACTAATGCAATATGTCATGAATTGCACCCCATATGAATCCAACAGTACCAAACACAAAATAAAAATGATCCGTTGTCAATATGACTTATTCTTTATCTTACTTTTAATTTAGTAAACCATTAATATACCCATCCATCTCATGTCCCAATTTCACACAATTTCCATGAGATATGTGATTTTTCCATGCGTTATATGATTCATCAAACTTTTCTCTATTTAATTTTCCTTTTTTAACCAAATAAGCCATTCTCTTAAATCTCTTTTTAGCAACTCTTTTATTTTCGTTTTTCAACTTTCGTATCACCTTACCATCAATTGTAACGTATGTATGAAATCCACAAAATTTAATACCATTCTTGAAAGGTATAATCTGTGTCTTTCCATTTAACTCAAGTCCGAGACTATGAGCAAATTCATATATTGTAGACAGACACCATTTCGCATATTCTTTTGATTCAACAATCAAGTAGAAATCGTCCATATACCTTCCATAATATTTCACACCTAATTCTCCTGTGATAAAATGGTCAAGTCCCGATAAATATAAAAGTGCAAACACTTGACTTACTTGATTTCCCAATGGAAGACCGAACCCCTTAGTGCTATCAATAAACTTCTCACATAGCCAGTATACATCGTCATCCTTTAAAAAATATCGCACCATATCCTTCAATATGTCATGGTCAATACTGTAAAAGAATTTGCTAATATCCGCTTTTACAATCCAACAATCATATCCGTATTTATGATAAGCTAGATACATTTGTGCTCTAAGCCAATCCAAACCATACAATGTACCTTTTCCTATTTGACCAGCAAAATTATTAAGTGTAAATTCAGCCTTTAAACATGGCAAGAGTACATTGTCACATAAACTATGTTGCACTATTTTATCTACAAATGAACCAGATTTTATTATTCTTTCTTTTGGTTCATAAACCGTAAACTCATTATACTTTCCAACTTCATATGTCTTTGTTTCCAATCTTCTCTTTATCTGATGAATTCCATCAAGTGCAGCAATTTGAAATCGTTGTCTACTTTTAGAAAATCCTTTACCCGATTTAGATTTTATATATGCTTGATACAAATTGCCAAAATCAGTTATTTTCTCGAAATCAGTTTTACTTTCTATCATAATATTGTATTCATTTATATTTATCCTGCCTCTTGCGAAACAGGAAGGGTAGTCTATTCTTTTGATGATGGGACTCTAATTTCGGTGTTTCTCCTACTTTCTTTCGTCTTCCATCCCAGAACGGGCGAACACCCCTATCGTTCCAACCACAGTCGTTGTAGTTCACGTTGCCGTTGGAGTTAACATACTGGATGTAAGAAGCCATACAATAGACAACCCGCAAAGCTCATCTCTGTTTATCTTTCGAGCGCCAAGCTATGGTCATGTACTTTATATCATCAATTTGCTTTTGCCAATATGACACCGTGTCAGTTCCAATCAAATTCATGTTCATTGATAATTCTACATAACACGATAATTTGTCGCAGCAAGATATTGCTTTAGTCTGAAGTTCTAGCCGTTCTGATTTTGAGGTTTCTAATTTCAGTCTATTTGCATCAAGCAAGTATTCATAAATATCCATACAACGATTTTGAATACGTTTTATTAAAATCGAGTGTTTGACTGGATATCTTTTTCTGTTTGATGTAATTGTTATAGTATATTCCATAAGTTTTATGGATTTTACTATGACATCAAGTTCTGCCATACATAAGTTCCTACTTCCATTCGTTAGTTATCGTCCAGCCACCGACACGGTTTCGCCATGCCTAGTGCACTGGCACCCCGCTAGTTTTTCTCGATGCAAAGATTTAAGATTTAATGATACAAAACGGGCGAACACCCCCAACGCTCCAACCACAGTCGCAGAAGTACACGCGGCCGAAGGAGTCAACACACTGGACGAAAGAAGCCCCGATGCCTGAAGGTGTACTGTCTGGTGTAGCAAGCCACCACCGGCTATTACTCTTAGGAATACTCTTCCTACACTCTCTGTATAAATCCAGTGTTGGGATTGCAAGAACATCTCCCTCAACAACGCCATAATCATCTAACCCATCAAGCGATAATAAATCTAGAGTAATTGGTACGAGCCTGTCTCCGAACTCTCTAATCAATTTCTTAGCCAAATCGCTATTAGCTAATCTTTCGCGAACATCAGATAACGCGTAATTATTGTTTTTGCCGAAAGCGCACTTCTCGTTTGGTACATCAAGCAAATAGTATGTACCTTTTTCATCGCTCTTAATTGGTATCCACGTACGTCCACACATAACAACAAATTTATCTTTAAGATACTCTTTTACTGCCGCACGAAAGTCAGCCTCGTATCTTCCAGGATCATTGTCGTACCAATCCGGAGTAATATCCTGATCAACGATATATTCCCATTCGCCAATATCGACTGCCTTGTTTCCATCAGGTGGTACAAGTTCCGCTCTAACAAATGTCTTCGAAGCGTTAAAATGAGTATCTTCAATTCCAAGACTTTCCAATAAATCCGAATGGCTATCGTTACCCTCTGGCGCTAACACCACTCTGTTCTTTAAAATAATTCCTGATTTAAATTTACACATATTATTTATCTCCTTCTTTTATTTTCTATTTATTTTATTCTCTTGACGGACAAAATGCGAGTTTCTTCTGGTTTTATTTCTTATCAAAAAAATCACAATTACACTCTTTATGGAAGTCTTCCTCTTCCAAATCATATTCTCTTTTACAATCCTCAGATTCTGGATAGCATTTCATCTTATCTTTATTAGCATGTGCACAAAACGCACAGCCAGGAACTTTCTTGCCACATGTACTCATAATTCTCTCCCTTTTCAAATGAAATCACGGTTTGGTTCGTTTTCAAAATATCAGTTTTCCTTATAAGTCACAAAATCCTCGTACCCTTCCAGAATCTCCAGAAATATTTCTTCAAAGGGGATTAACCATTTTACAGAATTTTCATCACTGGTGCTTGGTTCACTTAATCTGTTTAAAATGTAATCAACAAAATCCTGTTCTTTCCCTCTATTTATATTGCTACCGTCATAGTTTTCAGGGCTGCATTTAAACAATTTCTTTAAATCCGTAATTTCCTTGAATTACGGGTTAATAAACCCTTTGTCCGCAGCCACAGTATCCCGGATATTTCATCAAATTCTTACATTTTGGGCAAAAATATTTTCCTTCGATAATTACCCGCGATACAGGTTGCTGCTTTTCAAGAGCATCATACGCCATATCAAGTGCAACAAGTTGTTCTTCCGTAGGTGCTCCCTTAAACATACGTTTTATAATATCTATTGCCTCTTTCGGTTCCATATTTTCCTCCAAATGTCATGCATGTCCATCGTGATAAAACAGCCACAGCATCTTACACCTCCATAAAATGTCAGTTTTGCGGATTAATCTGTAGTTATCCGCTGACCACAATCAGGACAGTAGTTACTCCCCTTAAAAGCATTTTCTCCGCCGCAAACTGGGCATCTAAAAAACTCTGCATATGCCTCATCATACCCTGTACTTTCTGCTTTTAGTGGAGAAATATCCCGTTTTTAAAGTTCTACAGCAACCGTCCTTGCCTCCAGCTCCTCACACACAACTTCTATAGGGCCATCAATGTGATACTTCTGTTCCAACACTTCTACTGCTCTTTTCTTATCCATCAGTTATCCTCCAAAATGTTAATATTGTTTAATTGCCTGACCACACCATTTACAATACCCT
>UMED01015424.1_pt1 | contig 10830 bp, 8 predicted proteins | sample 1964661 | NCBI WGS metagenome assembly UMED01 (sample SAMEA4836011, study PRJEB28245) | human gut metagenome | biome: gut microbiome; material: fecal sample | place: Denmark | collected 2008
TGTGTATTCACAGGCCTCAGTTATAAATGTTTCGGAATTTCCTACACGGATATTTCCATGAATGGCAGGAAGAATACCGCCTACGGAAATCGTTGGGTCAGCCTCAGCCTCTAAAAGTACGTGAGAAATCATAGAGGTCGTGGTTGTTTTGCCGTGAGTTCCTGCTACTGCAATGGGAAGACGGTAATTTTTCATAATCTGTCCTAAAAGCTCTGCACGGGTAATCATAGGAATACCTTTTTCTTTGGCACAGGCAAATTCTGGATTATCCTCGTGAATTGCCGCTGTGTATACCACAAGGTCAATATCGTCTGTAATGTTAGAAGCTCGCTGGCCGATATAAATTTTTGCCCCTTTTTCTTCCAAATGCTGAGTAAGTTCAGAGACTTTGGAGTCAGAACCGGAGATTGGGAAAGCTTCTCCCAAAAGTATTTCCGCAAGTCCACTCATACTGATACCGCCGATACCAATGAAATGGATGTGAAGCGGTTTATGAAAATCAATCTGATACATAATAATCCCTTCTTTAAAATATATTTTATTTCCTATTATAATCAAGTTTCTTTAAAATGGAAACCCCTTATTTGAAAAACGGCTGTAAAGGATAGGTAAAATGTAACAAAAAGTATAAAAATGTCGAAAAAAAATTGGTAAATATGTTCACATTTTAGATGCAGTGTGATATAATGGTAGCATCATAGAAAGATACAAGAGGTGATGGCATGATTAAGAAAGAGATGATTGCGATGCTTCTGGCCGGCGGTCAGGGCAGCAGACTTGGCGTTCTCACTGCAAAGGTAGCAAAACCGGCAGTAACCTTTGGAGGAAAGTACAGAATTATCGACTTTCCACTGAGCAACTGTATCAATTCAGGTGTAGATACAGTTGGTGTACTGACTCAGTACCAGCCTTTGCGTTTGAATACCCATATTGGTATAGGAATCCCATGGGATTTGGATAGAAATGTAGGAGGAGTTTCCATTTTGCCTCCTTATGAAAAGAAAACAAATACAGAATGGTATACAGGTACAGCGAATGCGATTTACCAGAACCTGGCATATATGGAAAATTATAATCCAGATTATGTGTTGATTTTGGGTGGTGACCATATCTACAAAATGGATTATGAAATTATGCTGGATTTCCACAAGGCAAATAAGGCAGATGTGACAATTGCATGTATGCCGGTGCCATGGGAAGAAGCATCCAGATTTGGTCTGGCAATTACAGACGAAACAGGAAGAATTACGGAATTTGAAGAAAAACCAGCAGAGCCTAAGAGTAATCTTGCTTCTATGGGAATTTACATTTTCAGCTGGCCTGTTTTAAAAGAAGCGCTGATTGCCTTAAAAGACCAGTCAGGCTGCGACTTTGGTAAACACATTCTTCCATATTGCAAAGATAAGGGACAGAGATTGTTTGCTTATGAATACAACGGATATTGGAAAGATGTAGGTACCTTAGGTTCTTATTGGGAAGCAAACATGGAGCTTATTGATATTATTCCTGAATTTAATTTATATGAAGAATTCTGGAAAATATACACAAAGGGTGATGTAATTACTCCACAATATATCGCCGCAGACGCTGTTGTAGAAAAGAGTATTATCGGAGAAGGAACAGAGGTTTACGGTGAAGTACATAATTCTGTAATCGGCGCAGGCGTTACCATTAAAAAAGGAGCGGTTATTCGTGACTCCATTATTATGAAAGGGACAATCATCGGAGAACATGATGTGATTGACAAAGCCATTATTGCAGAAAACGTAACAGTGGGCGATAACGTAGTCATGGGTATCGGTGAAGAAGTGCCGAATAAAATTAAACCAAACGTATACTCCTTTGGGCTGGTAACAGTGGGAGCAAATACAGTAATTCCATCCAATGTCAGCATTGGAAAAAATACAGCGGTTGTAGGTGTAACTGCACCTGAGGATTATCCGGATGGAATATTGGACAGCGGAGAAATTTTGAATAAGGAAGGTGAGACAGAATGAGAGCAATAGGTATTATTCTTGCCGGCGGCAATAATTACAGAATGAAAGAATTGTCAAATAAGAGAGCGATTGCAGCTATGCCCGTAGCGGGAAGCTACCGCAGCATCGACTTTGCTCTTAGTAATATGTCAAACTCCCATATTCAAAAGGTAGCAGTATTGACACAGTATAATGCGAGGTCCTTAAACGAGCATTTAAGCTCCTCAAAATGGTGGGATTTCGGAAGAAAACAAGGCGGTTTGTTTACTTTTACTCCTACCATTACACCGGATAACAGCTTTTGGTATCGTGGCACGGCAGATGCCATTTACCAAAATCTGGATTTTCTGAAAAACAGTCATGAGCCGTATGTGGTAATTGCTTCCGGTGATTGTGTGTACAAGCTGGATTATAATAAGGTTTTGGAATATCACATTGCCAAAAGAGCGGATATCACTGTTGTATGTACAGATGTGAACGATGAAGATGCTACTCGTTTTGGCTGTGTTAAAATGAATGAGGACTGCAGAATTGAAGAATTTGATGAAAAACCAATGGTAGCGCAGTCTAATACGGTTTCTACCGGTATTTATGTTATCCGAAGAAGACAGCTTATCGAGTTAATTGAAAAATGCGGTATGGAAGGTCGTCATGACTTTGTTAAAGATATTTTAATCCGTTATAAAAATCTGAAACGTATTTATGGCTATAAGATTAATTCTTATTGGAGCAACATCGCTACGGTAGAGTCTTACTACAAGACAAATATGGATTTCTTGAAGCCGGAAATCAGAGATTATTTCTTCCGTCAGTATCCGGGAGTACAGTCTAAAATTGATGACTTGCCACCGGCAAAATATAATCCGGGTTCATCTGTGAAAAACAGTTTGATTTCCAGCGGATGTATCATCAACGGTACGGTAGAAAATTCTGTATTGTTTAAGAAAGTTTTTGTTGGCAATAATTGTGTGATTAAGAATTCTATTATTTTAAACGATGTATATTTAGGGGATAACACACACATTGAGAACTGTATTGTGGAAAGCAGGGATACTATTCATGCAAATTCCTATTACAGCGGAGAAGACGGTATCAAAATCGTAGTTGAGAGGAATGACCGCTATGTTCTTTAGGCAAAATGCCTGAGTGGAACAGACTCCAAAATAAAAGACAGAAAAATACGACTGCAAAAGGCGGCAATGAAAGGGGAAGGACATTATGAACATCACAGATGTAAGAGTAAGACGTGTAGCAAAGGAAGGCAAAATGAAAGCAGTGGTTTCTATTACCATTGATGAAGAGTTTGTAGTACATGACATCAAGGTTATTGAAGGCGAAAAAGGACTGTTTATTGCTATGCCAAGCCGCAAGGCAACAGATGGAGAATATAGAGATATCGCACATCCGATTAACTCAGCAACCAGAGAAAAGATACAGAATATTATTCTGGAAAAGTACGAACAAGTATTGGCGGAGGAGCCTGTGGAAGAGGCAGAAAATTAGATATATAGTCTGAGACTGGGGAAGTTCCCCAGTCTTTTTATTCCATAAGAAATTACGCTCTATGAGATTTTTTTAACAGGGAGCTGTAATTGTGTAATATGTTCTGTTTCGTCTGAAGAAATATGAATATCTACCCACAGTAGTTCCAATAATTCACCATGGACAGTGAGATGGTGCTTTTTAGCATACTCTGCCAGTTTCAGTCCCCATTGAGTGCTTTGGGAATAACTGCCTCGGTAGGTGACACAAAGATAGTCTCCTCCGGGAATGAAATTCTCACCTTGCTCGTCAATAAGAAACACAGATTGATAGGAAAGAACTTTTTTATCCTGCAGGGCAGACAGGGAAATCCTGGTTCCAATTTGATTGCTTCCAATGATATACAGTCTGTCTTTGTCCAGGTTAATAAGACGCTCAATCAGAATGTCCATTTCTTCAGCAGCATGATAACCTTCGGACAGATTGTGACAGCGGCGGGGAGGCAGTGTGATTTGTTCAATTTTATAAAGTGGAAGAGTCTGGGCACAGCGTATGGTATTTAGTCGCTGTGCTACATTTTTTTGTAGTTTTTGGAGATACTGCATTTGCTGTTGGATTACTTCTTGTTCTTCTTCTAAAAGTTTTAAGGAAGATGAAGTAGTGTGATTTTCCAAATATTCTCGGATTTGCTCCATAGTAAAGCCTATGGAGCGGAGATCACGGATTACATTTAATCGCCAAATATCATGTATACTGTAATGGCGGTAGCCGGATTCAGAACGCTCTGGCTGTATTAAACCAATTTCTTCGTAATAGCGTATAGAATCAACTCCAATTTTATACAATTTAGAAATTTCTCCGATTTTAAAATACTGTTTCATTATTTATATTCTCCTGCTTGACTCTAGGATAATACTAGAGTTTATAATGGCTTCAGAATTATCAAAAGAAAGGAAAGAAAAATGCGTTCTATTTGGAAAGAAATTAAATTATCTTCTGTTTTGCTTCTGCTGGCGGGAAGTGCCTTGTTGGCTTTTGGGCTTTATAATGTCCATTCTATATCTAATGTTACAGAAGGAGGTATTCTTGGATTGACACTTCTTTTGGAACATTGGTTTGGAATTTCACCATCATTTTCCGGTTTTCTTCTGACGGCATTGTGCTATTTCTTAGGATGGAAAATTTTAGGGAAACGTTTCCTTGTATTTTCCTTTATATCTGCCATAGGATTTTCTGTTTTTTATGGGATTTTTGAACAGTTTGATCCACTGTTTCCTCAAATTGGTGAGATGCCTTTTTTAGCAGCTGTGGTAGGTGCGCTTTTTGTAGGTATTAGTGTGGGAATTTGTGTAAGGGTGGGAGGAGCTCCTACAGGAGATGACGCTCTTGCTATGAGTTTATCTTCGGTACTGCCTGTAGATATTCAGTGGATTTATTTGGCCAGTGACCTTGTTGTGCTTTTCATATCCCTTAGTTATATTCCATTAAATAAAATTTTATATTCCCTTTTGACTGTTCTTTTATCAGGGCAGATTATTGGAATAATACAGAAAATAAGACTTCCTGTATCATTAGGAATGGCGGATATATATTAAAAGTTGTGAGAAAAAGTTGATTGATGATTTATCAATCAGCTTTTTTTATTTTATAGGAAATTGTATTTTATGTAGTAAAAAACTCTTGACTATACAGTAACTGTATAGTATATGATACCCCCAGATTAAGGAAAAATCAAGAGAGGAGAAAAGGTTCTTATGAAAACAATATTTTCAAAAGTAAAGCTGAAATCAAGGCAAATAATTTTATTGTTTGCACTGGTATTATTGTCAGCGATAGGGCAAATGCTTTTACCATCTTTTTTGGCACAGATGATTAGTCATGGTGTTGCAGAAGGAGAAAATCGTGTAATTTGGATGTATGCAATAATTATGGCAGGTGTTACAGTATTTTCTTGTATTATCAGTTTTTTATCTGTGAAAATAGCATCTTATATTTCTACAGATTTTGCAGCACAACTACGAAATCAAGTTTTTTCTAAAGTGCAGGAATTTTCAGCAGCGGAAATGGATAAATTTGGGACGGCAAGCCTTGTGACAAGAAGCACTTCTGATATTACTAATGTACAGAATTTTTTGACACTGATGCTTCGAATTGGTTTACTTGCACCTATGATGGCTGCAGCAGGACTTATTTTTTCAGCTGCAACAGGAGGTGAAGTCAGTTCAGTACTGTTGATAGCCATTCCTGTCTTACTGATAGCATTAACTGTGATTGTGGTATTGGCTTCTCGCTATTCTATAAGTTTGCGAAAAAAGCTGGATCAGATTAACCGTTTATTTTTAGAGTCTTTGGAAGGGGTACGTGTTATTCGTGCATTTAACAGACAGAAAGCCGAGAGTGAACGTTTTGAGAATGCAAATAGGGATTATGCCGTAACAGCAATGGCAGCAGGTCGTATCACCAGCCTTTTAATGCCTGCCATTAGTGTGATTTTTGGTGTAACTACGGCAGCTGTTTTAGGAATGGGTGCTTATTATGTTAATACAGGTGCTATGGAGGTTGGTTCTCTGGTTGCAAATAGTCAGTACATTAGTATGGTGCTGACTTCAGTGATGATGTTATCGTTAGTAATTATGATGTTTCCAACGAGTTATGCTTGTGCGAAAAGAATTTCTGAAGTTTTAGAAACAGAGAGTTCTATTCGTGATGGAAAATTTTCAATGAAAGAGAAAACTATGCATGCAACAGTAGAATTTCGTCATGTAACATTTGCTTATCCGGGAGCAGATGAACCGATATTGAAAGATATAAGCTTTATATCACGACCGGGAGAAGTAACTGCAATTATAGGAGGAACAGGGCGAGGAAAATCAAGTATTTTAAAATTGATTCCAAGATTATATGATCCAATGTTCGGAGAAGTATTGGTTGATGGTATAAATGCGAAAGAATATCGTACAGAGGATTTACGTTCTATGATTGGATATGTTCCTCAAAAAAATGTACTGTTTTCAGGAAATATCGGAGAAAATCTTAATTTTGGAAAAGAAAATGGTACGGAGGAAGACTGGGAGCAGGCAGCAGGTATTGCATGTGCAGATGAGTTTATAAGTAAAAGAAAGCAAGGATATTATGATATGATTGCACAAGGTGGTACAAATTTGTCAGGAGGACAGAGACAACGTATGGCGATTGCTCGTGCAATGATGAAAAAACCGGAAATTTATGTATTTGATGATAGTTTTTCCGCTTTGGATATGAAAACAGATCGTCAGCTTCGTGAAAATTTAAAAAAGAATATTGGCGATGCAACGGTTATTATGGTAGCGCAGAGGATTAGTACCATTGTGGATGCGGATCGCATTTTGGTAGTAGATGATGGACAGATTGTGGGAAATGGAACACATGAGGAACTGTTAAAGTCTTGTTCTCTTTATCGTGAAATCGCAGAAATACAATTAGGAAAGGAGGCAGATTTGAATGAAAAATGCAATCATATTTAAAAGGCTATTGAAGTATTTGAAGGAATATCGTTTGCGTTTGTGTTTGGTTTTATTATCAGCTGTTATTAGTACTGCATTTATGGTTCTTGCACCATTTCTTGTGGGAAAAGTAACAACAACACTTTTTGCAAGTATAGAGGATGGCGTTTTTTATTGGGAAACTATTTTATGGCTTTTAGCTGCATTAGTTGCACTATATTTTATTTCCCAGACGTTTTCTTTTTTACAGGGATTTGGGATGGCAAAAATTACTGCAAATGTTATGCAGACCATTCGCCGGGAAATTAATGAAAAGATGCATCGCTTGAAACTGAATTATTATGATGTACACACTCATGGTGATATTCTCAGTATTATTACTAATGATGTGGATACTATAAATAATGCAATCAGTCAAAATTTAACAGCAGCAGTAACTCAGGTGACAACTGCGATTGGTGTACTTGTGATGATGTTGTTGATAAGCCCTTCCTTGTCTCTGATTCCGATTATTATGGTACCACTTTCTCTTTTAAGTGCTGCCGGTGTCATGAAGGCGAGTGAAAAGCATTATGGAGAACAGCAGGAACTGCTTGGAAAACTTAATGGGTATGTGGAAGAAATGTATAATGGACAATCTGTTGTTCAGACATTTAACTATCAAGAACGTGCAAAAAAGAGATTTGCACAGTTGAATGACGCATTGAAAAATAGTTCTCGGAAGGCAGAAACCACAGCGGGAGCAATAAGTCCTATTACTACCCTTGTAAACGATTTAGGGTATGTGCTTTGTGCAGCGATTGGATGTCTTTGGGCAATTGCAGGAAAAATTGCAGTGGGAAATGTGCAGGCAATGCTAGAATATACATGGCGTTTTGCAGAACCTTTTTCTGCGATTGCAGGAATGGTAGGAAGTTTTGGTGCGGCAGCGGCAGCAGGTAAACGTATTTTTAGTCTGCTGGATGCAGAAGAGGAAATACCAGATAGCCAGCAATGTATCGTTCCTAATGATTGTAGTGGACGAGTAACATTTGAAAATGTAAAATTTGGATATAGACCGGAGCATTTGTTGATGAATGGTATTAATCTGACAGTGGAACCGGGACAAAAGGTTGCGGTAGTAGGACCGACAGGAGCTGGAAAAACAACATTAATTAACTTATTGATGCGTTTTTACGAAGTAAATGAAGGTGCAATTAAAGTGGATGGCGTTAGAATTACAGATATGAGCAGAGAAGAACTTCGTAACCGATTTGGTATGGTTTTACAGGATACCTGGTTGTTTGAAGGAACCATTGGTGAAAATATCGGATATGCAGAAGATAACATGACAAAAGAGAAAGTGAAAGAAGCAGCAAAATCGGCTTGTGCACATAATTTTATTAAAACACTTCCTGGTGGATATGATATGGTGCTCACAAAAGGTGCAGAAAATATTTCGCAAGGTGAGCGTCAGCTTTTGACCATTGCCCGTGCAATTGCTTCTGATCCGGAAATTATGATTTTAGATGAGGCTACTAGTAATGTAGATACTCACACAGAGGTATTAATTCAAAAAGCAATGGCAGAGCTTATGAAAGGACGTACCAGCTTTGTGATAGCCCATCGATTATCTACAATTCGTGATGCAGATATGATTCTCTACATGGAGGACGGAGATATTAAAGAAGTGGGAAATCATGAGGAATTGATGAAAAAGAATGGGAAATATGCGGCACTTTATATGAGTCAGTTTGGATAATAAGGGTGAAAAAAGGAAACCTGTCTTTCCGGTAAGTAATATAATCCGGAAAGACAGGTTAAATTAATAATGCAGTCTCCATCCAGCAGGGTATTTATTTTTTAGGGTTGTACCTACAATTTTTCCCCAGCCTAAAGGAAAACCGTCAGTGCAAACAAGATGCCACCCTTTTTGAGGAGCTTCCGCCTCACTTAAAATTAAAGTTTCACCTTTCAGATAGCGCATCGCTCTTTCGTCAGAAGAAGACAGGTTTACAATATTATGGAAATCTTCCATCTGTAAAGACATGGCGAAAGGCTGACTAGGCTCAAATCTGTTTTTCTTTAATTCACCTAAGAAAAGTCCGTTGCGAAGGAATTTAATCCCCTTTAAAGAGGCAGTATCTGCTTCTGGAAGATAATAAACGTTTTCATTTCGAATATCAATTCTGTTAAAGTCCAAAGGTTGTGACATATTTTTGAAAAATTCATCTAAAAGCTTTTTAGATGTTTTATCAGGTTTTGTTGTTGGAGTAATTCTACTGGAAACAGAACATCCATTTTTTTTCATGAGAGCAAGAAAATGTCCTTCTCCTTCCATGTGATGAGGAAAAATACGGATACATTTCTTTAGACGAGTATCTTTATTTCCCCAGTCAGGGCAGCCTTTTGTAAAACCTTCATAGTCATCAAGAGTTAAAAGCTCTATTTCAGGGAAATTTTCCAAAATGAAAGAAATCAGTCCCTCGTTTTCGATGGGTGAAAACGTACATGTAGAGTAAAGCAGTTCGCCTCCTGGTTTTAACATGGAAATTGCCTGTGTAGCAATTTCCCTTTGCAGTTTACCGAAAAATTCTGGGCGGGTTTCGTCCCATGTTTTTGCAACATCAGGATCTTTGCGAAACATTCCTTCGCCGGAGCATGGCGCATCTACAAGAATTTTATCAAAAAATTCCGGGAAATATTTTGCCAGCTTTGCGGGTGTTTCATTTGTTACCATAGAATTTTTTATGCCAAATAGCTCCAGATTTCGCAAAAGAGCTTTTGCTCGGGAATTGCTGATGTCATTGGCTACCAGAAATCCGTTTCCTTGAAGCTTTGCACCTAATTCTGTTGCTTTTCCTCCAGGGGCAGCACATAAATCCAGTACGTATTCTCCCGGATTTACAGAAAATCGATTTGCAGGTGTCATGGCACTTGGTTCTTGCAGATAGTAAAGTCCGGCGAAGTAGTAAGGGTGTCTGGACGGTCTGTCATTTTCATCGTAGAAAAAGCCATTATCAATCCATGGAATTGGTTCTAAATGAAAAGGGGATATTTCTAAAAATTCTTCAACCGAAATTTTATTAGTATTTACCCGTAAACCGAACTTTCTGGGAAAATCATAGCTTTGTAGAAAAGCAGGAAATTCCTTACCCAGCATAGCTTCCATACGGGATAAAAATTTTTCAGGAAGTTGTTTCATATACGAAGTCCTTTCTATTAAAAAAGAGTCTTTGCTTCAAGTTTTCTGGAAAAAACTTTTTCCAATAGAAAAGCTACTGTTTCATTAGGGGCTTGTGCACGAAAATCTGCAAGCCATTGCTTTGCTTCAGACAGCATATCTGGAATATCTTCGTGATTTGTATTACATTTTTCCATTAAGTCAAAAATATCACCAAGATAAATATCAGAATATAAATCCCAGAGCATTTCATGAAATGCGTGTAATTGAAGATAATCTGAAATTAAAGAAAAACGTCTGAAATCGCTAAAAGTCATAGGCAGTTCACCTAGAATTTTTTTACGATCTTCTGTGCTGCAAAGGCTGTAAAAAGTAATTTGTTCTAGTACATTATCTCTATTAAAAAAACTTACTTGTTCCATACGCTATTTTCTCCTATGTGCCATAATGCAAATATTTATAACTCTTTTATTATATAGCGCATTGCAAATGAAATCCAGACAAAACTTGAATAATTATGAAATTACACCAAATTATAACATCTATTAAGTAGATAGGCAAATGTATAATATTCATTCCTGCACAAATTTAATGCGGGAAATGGGGAAGATATTTTGGTAAGAAGGGGAAATTTGAAAAAAGAAAAATGCTGAAATTCTTATAGAATAAGACATTTCAGCATTGTCATGTTAATCGAAGCGACGTGATTCGAACACGCGACCTCTGC
>UMED01019760.1_pt1 | contig 10807 bp, 9 predicted proteins | sample 1964661 | NCBI WGS metagenome assembly UMED01 (sample SAMEA4836011, study PRJEB28245) | human gut metagenome | biome: gut microbiome; material: fecal sample | place: Denmark | collected 2008
TTTCTGGAGCTTAACCTCCTGTAAGAGGCGTTTGAAAAGATCTCTGTGTGTTTCATCTGAAAAATAATCCACAAACGTTCTGGCGATCACTTCGCCTACTCCCTGAATATCGACCAGTTCTTCCACGGTTGCCTGCATCATCCTCTTCGGATCATTGTCAAATGCCCGGCAGATCATTTTTGCATTGGAAAGTCCGATATTTGCGATTCCAAGGCTGTAGATTACTTTCGGCATAGTCGTACTTCTGGAGTTTTCCACACTTGTGATCAGTTTTGCATAGGATTTTTCTCCGAACCCCTCCAGTGTTTTGATGGTTTCTTCATATCTGTCCAGATGATAAATATCTGTAAAATCCCGGATAAATCCTTCTCCAATGAACTTTTCCAGAGTTGCTTCCGAGAGCCCTTCAATATTCATGGCATCCCTGCTGACAAACAATGCAAAAGATTTCAAATGCTTTGCCTGACACTCCGGATTCGTACAGTACAATGTCTTTGTCTCATTTTCCATCTGTATCTTTGTCGCACCGCCACAGACCGGACAGACTTGCGGGATATCTTTTACACCGCTTCTGGTCAGATTTTCTGCAATCTGCGGAATGATCATGTTGGCTTTATACACCTGAATGACATCTCCTACGCCAAGCTCCAGATCTTCCATAATGCTGATATTATGCACACTGGCACGGCTTACCGTAGTTCCTTCCAGCTCTACCGGTTCAAAGATCGCTACCGGATTGATCAGGCCTGTCCTTGACGGACTCCACTCAATCTCCAGAAGTGTCGTCTCTCTGATCTCATCCGCCCATTTAAAGGCATAGGAATCCCGCGGGAATTTAGCCGTTGTTCCAAGAGACTGACCATAGGCAATATCATCATATACCAATACCAGTCCGTCAGACGGGAAATCATTGTGCACAATCTGCTCCGAAAACCATGCAACTTCCTCTTCGATGGATGCACGGTCAGCCAGATGATGCTCGACCACCTCAAATCCTTGTTTTTCCAGCCAGCTTAACTGCTGCATTCTCGAATTTTCAAACTCTGCACCATCTGCTTTTACCAGTGTAAATGCAAAAAACTTCACATTTCTTCTCGCTGTGATCTCATTGTTCAGCTGACGCACCGAACCACTGCACAGATTCCTCGGATTCTTATATCTTGCATCTACATCCTCGATCTGCTCGTTGATACGCTCAAAATCCTTATATCCAATCACGGCTTCCCCACGCAGGATCAGTTCTCCCTGATACGGGATCTGAAGAGGAAGATTGCGAAATACCTTCGCATTGTTGGTGATGACTTCTCCCACCTCTCCATTTCCTCTTGTGACCGCTTTTTGAAGCCGCCCGTTCTGATATGTCAGAACGATCGTCAGTCCGTCCATCTTCCAGGAGATCACGGCCTTTTGCTCTCCTAAAAATGATTTCAGCTGTTCCACGTCTTTTGTCTTATCCAGTGAGAGCATCGGTTTTTCATGCCGCTCCTTCGGCAGCTCACTGAGCACCTCATATCCCACATTAACCGTAGGACTGGATGCAAGAGTCGTCCCCAGCTCCCGCTCCAGTCCTTCCAGTTCGTCATATAATCTGTCATACTCATAGTTGCTCATGATCTCCGTGTCTTCCTGCTCATATGCACGTCTGGCACGGTTCAGAAGTTCTACGAGTTCCTGCATTCTTTTCTTTTTTGCTTCCATATTTAGAGTCCCTTTACTTTTTATATCACAGTTTCATTGGAAGAATCCTTAATCTGATCATACAATTCATTCAATTCTGCATCTGTCAGCTTCCGGTATTCTCCCTCTTTCAGACGCCCCAGATGGATATTCATGATCCTCACCCGGATCAGCTCTCTCACCTGATATCCAAGTGCCTCACACATTCTGCGTATCTGGCGGTTCAGCCCCTGTGTCAAAATGATCGAAAATGTATATTTTCCGATTTTTTCTACTTTACACGGACGTGTCACCGTATCTAAGATCGGTACACCGGATGCCATTTTTTCCAGAAACTCCTGCGTGATTTCTTTATCCACCGTCACCTTATATTCTTTCTCATGCCGGTTTCCCGCACGCATCATCTTATTGATGATATCACCGTTGTTGGTCATCAGAAGCAGTCCTTTAGAGTCCTTATCCAGACGCCCTACATACGTGATCCGGATCGGGTAATCCAGAAAACGCACAATACTGTTTCTTTCCCTGCGCTCTTCTGTACAGACGATTCCCGCCGGTTTGTTCACTGCCAGCACGACCATCTCATCCTGCTTTGAAACTACTTTCTTTCCGACTTTTACGACCTGCCCCGGAACAATCTTCATTCCGGTCTGTGCACGCTTTCCGTCCACACTCACCCGGCCGCTCTCGATCAGCCTGTCCGCTTCTCTGCGGGAACATACCCCAGCTTCGCTTAAATATTTATTCAGGCGAACCTCTTCCTTCGTCTTTTGATATTCCTGCAAAATCCGATTATTCATTGCTCAATACCCCGCTTATATTATTGTCCTGTAAAAATATGTTGGCACTGTATAAAAACAATGTATCTGTAATTTCATACGTATCCATAATATCCCCGATCGTACCGGAATAATACCTCGGATCTACCATCACGATCTCCCGGAAATACGGTGTAAGGAACGGAACAAATGAATTCGCATAAGAATCTTTGATCAGTAAAAGTCTTCGATTGCTCTCCGATACCGTGCGGATATCCACTACAGAAAAGTTGCCTCCCAGGTACACTGCATATTTATCTCTGCTGTTTAATTTCGATGAATCATACAAAGACGCTGTTTTCTTCTGCTCATCCACATAGTTGACGACAACATCATTGTCTTCTGTCTTTGGTACATAAATATCAATCTGCTCTTTCTCATTCAGACGGCATCCGCTCTTAGATGCCAATGAACCATTAAAATCCGTTGTGATCGGATAAGAAGCATATTCTGTCTCCTGTTCTTCCAGGTTCAATGTCCTGGCTGCTTCCTGAAAAACGTAGTATGCCCCTTTTGCCGTCCAGTGATGGTCTGTTTTATAATAAATCTTCTCATCACTGTGTCTGGTCAATGGCTTTACCGCATCGATCCACTGTACACTGTCCCCCAGTTCTTTTTTCACCTGTGCGATATACTGGCTCTGATCGGCAACTGTAGCGGTAAACGGAAGCCTGTCGCTTAAAATATTCGCCGCATCCGGAACTAACAGCATATTCACCGGAATATCAGAATATTTCTGACTAAAACTCTGGATGGCTTTCATATTTGCTTTCAATACATCCTGATCGGGAACTGCAATGTCTTCCAAAAGCTGTCCTTTTTTCCCGATAAAAACACCATTTTCCTCTTTACTTCCTGCCAGTCTGCTAAATCCGACTTTCAGACTGCGCCACATATTTCTTCCCATAAACTGATCGGCCTGATACTTCTCATACTGATCCATATAGCTCCCGGAAGTAACCGCGCTGACTGAAAGCTCCGGCTTTTGCTGCAATCCGCGGTTTTCCTCTTCTGAGATTTTTTTTGACGGAAGGAGCAGATTGATGATCCCAATCCCGAATACACAGATAAGGAATCCGATTCCGATCACATATTCGATTCTTTTTCTTTTCCTTGTTTTTCTTCTTTCTGACATATGCTCACCTAAAATCTAAAATATAAAAACGGATTAAATGACTGTGTCACCAGAAATGCCAGCGAAAGTGCAAACATGACCAGATACATCACACCTGTCATTGTATATTTTCCAACTCTGCTTCCAGGAGCCCTCTGAATATTTCTCATCAGTCTGTATCCAATGGAGGAGGATCCCAGCACTGCCATCAGATAGATCAGCCAGTTGGAGAGCAGATAAAACCAGCCCAGCTTGTCCATAAGCCCGCTGGCACCGATTCCAAACATCACACCTACATACTTCAGGGCATAACCAAGTGACGGGCTAAAGAACAGTACCCATCCGATCAGTATCAGCACCATCGCATAAATATGCCGTACTGCACCCGGCCACTTTTCCACATATTGTCCCCATACAAATTTTTCCAGAATCAATATAATTCCATAATACAGTCCCCATGCGACAAAATTCCATGCCGCACCATGCCAGAATCCGGTCAGCATCCAGACGATCAGAAGATTGGTGATCGTTCTGGAGTCTCCTTTGCGGTTTCCTCCCAGTGGAATATACACATACTCACGGAACCAGGTACTCAGAGATATATGCCATCTTCTCCAGAATTCTGTCACACTCGTAGATACATACGGGTAATGGAAGTTCTCCAAAAACTCAAATCCGAACATCTTTCCAAGACCGATCGCCATATCCGAATATCCGCCGAAATCAAAATAAATCTGGAATGCATAAGAAATACATCCGATCCACGCAGTCATCACCGAATAGCTGCCCAGATGCATCGCTGCGATCTGCTCAAAAACCGCTCCTGTCGTATTTGCAAGAATTACCTTTTTGGCAAGTCCCCGCATAAAATACATGGCTCCCTGTCCGAACTTGGTCACGTTCATAGATCTGTGCTCCAACTGCTCCTCAATATCCACATACCGCACGATCGGTCCTGCGATCAGCTGCGGAAACATAGAAATATAAAGTGCAAAATACATCAGCTTTTTCTGCGGCTTTACCTCCCCCCGATATACATCGATAATGTAGGAAAGCGCCTGAAATGTATAAAAAGAAATCCCGATCGGAAGCGGCAGTTCTCTGTATGGAATATCAAACGGAAGAACTGCATTCACGGATTCCATCAAAAAGCCGTAATATTTGAAAAAGCCAAGAAGCAGCAGGTTTACAACCACCGCAAAAATCAGACTGTTTCGTTTTTTTCTGTCATCATCTGCCTTTTCGGCAATATCCAGACCGCACACATAGTTCAGACAAATGGATAGAATCATCAAAATGACATAAACAGGCTCTCCCCATGCATAAAAGAAAAGGCTTGCGATCAGCATGACCAGATTCTTGAACCGATACGGAACAAGAAAATATACTGCCAGTACAATCGGCAGAAATACAAATAAAAATGTTATACTGCTAAACAGCATCTTTTGTTCCCCCTGCGTTTCTATAAACTTTTTGAAAAAACAGACTTATAAGTCTCTGCTTTTGGAGAGACTGCGTAAAATACGAACTTCCCTCTTACAGAAATCTGAGCTTCATCCAAAAGCTGCACCTGGTCAGGCGCATAACCGTCAAAGTCATTCCTTCTGTTCGCACGGCGCTGTTCTACAGCTGCCTTTACCTCTTCTGCCTGTTCCGTGGTCTTTGTTTTGACCAGTAAGATCTCCTGTGCTGACATACTGGATTCTGCCGTGTAGAGCATTACACCTTCATAATCTGCACTGTTGAGCCCATAATAACGCTTCAGCCCCTGCACTCCTGCTTTTTTCATAGCCTTCGTATCCAGAGATGCCTCTACTTTTTTCTCTACCGCAGCAAAGCTCTTCGTACTGCCGCTGGTGAAAATCAATAACAGTGCCACGTAAACAACGATCACTGCCACCAGTGCATACTTGATCACCACTGTTTTTTTGAGATTTTTTATCTTATCTGTCATAAAGTTGCTACCTCCGCCATACGTTTGAGCCAGATTGGATAAAAATCCGCCTTGAAATGAATTCCATCCTCTTCATAATAAGTATCTGAAACCAGCGAAGTATTATCTAAAAATGCAATCTGATTCTCATCACACATCTTCTGCAGTGCCGCATTGTACTCCGGAATCTTCTGAAATACAGGCTTTTCTTCCTGCTTCGCCGCACTGACCGGGAAGATAGAATTCACATACAAAGTTGTATCCGGCAATTTTTTACGCAGCTGGTCGATCACTGCTTTATACTCTTTGATAAATAAATCCGTATCCCCATTTGTTGCAATCACGTCATTCATCCCATAGGAAAGAAAAATAACCTGAGGGTTAATGTCTGCCACTGTTTTTATCTGATCATCCAGCTCATCCAATTCTACTCCGATCTTGGCAACCACACTGGATGCATTCAAAAGATCATACTCTGTAAATGCCTCAGAAATCGAATCTCCCATCACGACCGAACTGGAAAATAAGCTCTTATAGTTGATCTCACCACTTGCTTCCTGACTTTCCAGCTTGTCTTTCGTGTCCAGCTTGTTGATCTTTTTTTCAATATCTTTTACATTTTCTTTTTCTGTCGCTTTTATGATCGCAAGTCCCTCCTTCGTATCCACTGTTTCAGCGGAAAAATAGCTGATTCCTTCCGCGATCAGGGTAACTGCAGCAAGCACTGCGACTGCACCGACTCCGATTATCACATGTTTTTTTTTCTGTCTCTTCATCCGTATCTTTTGTCCCCTTATTCTTACCATCTTATCTTATTTTATAATACGTTTTCCATGCTTAAAAGTCAACGTTCCTGATGATAGATTCTCTCGCTGATCTCTTGCATTTTCATGTCGATCGTATGGAGCTGTTCTGCGCAGATTCCCAGATCTTCTGAAACAGAATCCGGAAATCCGTCCGTCTGTTTCTTATAATACAGTTTATGTTCTATACTTGCCCAAAAATCCATCGCGATCGTACGCATCTGCACTTCTACCTTCATCGGTTTTTTCTCATTCATAAAAAATACCGGTACTTCCAAAATCAGATGCAGACTTCTGTAACCGTTTGGTTTTGGATTCTTGATATAGTCCTTTCTCTCGATCAGTCTGATATCATCCTGCTCACATATTTTTTTCGCAAGCGTATAGATATCTTTCGGAAAACAGCAGATCACACGGATACCTGCAATATCACAGATATTTTCTTCTATGGCCTGTACACTGATCTCTATATTTTTTCTTTTCATCTTCTCCAGGATACTAATCGGTTTCTTGATTCTGCTTTCAATTGATAAGATTGGATTCTGATCAGAATTGATCGATAATTCGTGATTCAACACTTCAAATTTTGTCTTAACTTCCAGCAGTGCACACTGATACTGCATGATCAGCTTCTGAAACGGCATCGCTGATTCTAAAAGCCTCTCCGGTTCTTTCAACTCTGTCAATTCTTCAAATTTCATTTCTTCCATATTAACTGCCCTTCTCTTCTGTACTGATTCCATATAAAATAATATCCAATAACTCTGATATCTTCAGATTATGTTCTTCTATAAATCGGGAAAAATCTCCTGTACGGCTTGCTTTATTCTGGTAATATCCATTGTACATATTCTGAAACAGACTCAGATATTCTACTGCCATTTCCATACTGATTCCCTCTCTTAAACGAATCTTGGACAGCAAATGCCGGTATTGCTCTCTTATATAGGCATCATATCTTTCCATCACACCAAAAAGTGCTTCTTTTAAATGCTCTGCCGGATATAACATCACATTAAAAAATATATTTCTGTCATACGGATTTTCAGCAAAAAACACTTCCCGTCTCTCCAAAAAAATACGGATTTCTTCCCTTGCTGTCTTTGCCTCTTCTTTCCCTTCCTCCAGATAACTCATCAACTTTTCGAAGCTTTTCTTCACACAGTACAGATATAGCTCATCTTTATTTTTAAAATTATGGTAGATCAGCCCTTTTGCAATCTGATACTTACCGCATATCGCATTCAGCGAAACCGCATCGTAAGATCTGCTTCCAAACTCGATCGTAGCTGCATGTACAATTTTTTCACAAGTCTGTTTTGTCTTTTCTTCTTTTTTCATGCTGTTATCCTTTCTTTTTGACTACACAGTCTATAATAGGATACTATACAATTTTCTTACAATCAATATTTTTGCCTGTGTTTTTTTCTCTTTTTTATGGTATGATAGAGAAATCAATACTTATATTTTTTATCAGGAGGACATCCTTATGATCGCGTTAAAACTGACGAATGTCAAAGCCTGTATGTCTCATCTTCTTCTGATGGACACCTTCGATTCATTCCTTCTGATCGAAGGAGAGATCATGACATTCAATACGTTCAAAATAGACGGTTTTATTCAAAAAAACTTTTATACTTCTGAAGAACTGGAACAAATGGGCACACTCCCTGAATACGCTTACTGGAAGCAGCTTCGGGAATACTGCTTCTCCCTGATCAAAGGGAAAAAGACTCCGCTTGGATTTCGTTTTGTATTCAGTCTGTCTCCGAAAAATATTGCCCGCCTTATCGAGCAGAATGAACTCGGCCTGAATGCCGATGACATTCAGGGACTCTATTTGAATCTCCGCTATGATTCCACCGGACTTCAATGCATTACCGGTACATCTTTCAAATCCTTCTCCATGGACAAGTCGCTGGAACACGCCTGGGACAACATGGTACAGAAGTTTTTCCAGAAAAAAGGACTGGATTTCGAAATTTTGTAATCTGTAATTTTAGTTCAACGAATACCATTATATAAGACAGATCCACATTTTAATCTTAAAAATTATGAAAGTTTTTCTTAAGATTACAAAGTGATTTTATTGCCTTTTTCGTAAATGACATCTACGGTTTCATCAACTGGCATCGGATGGGACAAAGACAGGGAAGCGAAGCTTTCTAAACAATATAAAAGGGAGTCCGAAAAAGAAATGGTTCTAATCCCTTTCTTTTTCGGACTCCCTATATTTTTTTATTTTGTCAAAAGCATCATAATCTGATTACTTCTCTGTACAAATGCTGTCATCTCTTGTGGACTCAGTGGTTTGTGGGCAAGCAGCGCCAGATCATACAGCTGCTTACAGATCAGCTCTACATTCTCACCTTCTTTGTTCTCTACCACATACTGCACCAGTGGATGATCTGCATTCAGGATCAAGGACGCCTGTCCGCCGAACATACCGGTATCCATACCACCCATTCCATACATCTTCATCATCTCTTCCATACGTCTAGACTCTTCAGACAACACGGCCATGGAAGCAATATTCTCATCTTTTAATTTTTCTACTTTGACATCCAGTTTCTCATTATTCAGCACTTTTCTGAAGATTTCTGTCAGACTGTCTGCATTCTTCTGGAATGTCTCTTTTTCTTCTTCTGCAACTTCTGCTTTCAGAGACTCATGAACATCTGCATCGATTCTCTGGAATTTTACATTGTCATGCTTCTGCTCCAGATAGGTAATGAATGCAGAATCAATATTATGTGCCAGGATCACTGCATCCTGCCCCTGCTCTTTGAACATATTGATGTACTGACTCTGCTGCTGTTCATTCGTCACGTAGAAAATATTAGTCTTTGGTGTCTCTTTCGTCTCTTCTGAATCCGTTGTCTCCTCTGCCTTTGTCTCTTCTGCTGTTTCTCCGCCATTGGCCTTGATACAGTCTTCCAGAGTGAGATATTTGTGGTCAAGATTCTTAAACAGCATCGAATCTTTTACTTTTTCTCCGAATTTTTCATCTTTCAAACATCCAAACTTGATAAACGGACTGATATCATCCCAGTATTTTTCATAATTTTCTCTGTCTGTTTTGAACATACCGTTCAGTTTGTCTGCAACCTTCTTAGAAATATAGTCTGCAACTTTTGTTACAAATCCATCATTCTGCAGTGCACTTCTGGATACATTCAGAGGCAGATCCGGACAGTCGATCACGCCTTTTAACACCATCAAAAATTCCGGAATCACTTCTTTGATGTTATCTGCAATAAATACCTGATTGTTATACAGTTTGATCTTTCCTTCAATGGAATCATACTCTGTATTGATCTTCGGGAAGTACAGGATTCCTTTCAGATTAAACGGATAATCCATATTCAGGTGAATCCAGAACAGTGGCTCCTTGTAATCCATAAATACTTTTCTGTAGAACTCGATATAATCATCCTTTGTGCAGTCACTCGGATTTTTTGTCCAGAGTGGATGAATATCGCTTAAGGAAACCGGACGTTTTACAATTTTAGCTTTCTGTTTCGGCTCACCTTCTTCACCTTCTTTTGGCTCTTCTGTGATATGTTCTACCACTTCATCCGTATCCAGAACATCTGCCTCATCGATTGTCTCATACTCCGGCTCTGCATTGGCCTTGGAGAGGAAAATCTCTACCGGCATGAATGAGCAGTATTTTTCCAGCACTTCTCTTGCGCGGTATTCATTTGCAAATGCAAGACTGTCCTCGTTCAGATATAATGTGATCTCTGTACCAACTTCTGTACGGTTTCCTTCCTGCATCTCATACTCTGTACCGCCTTCACTTACCCAGTGTACTGCGGCTGCACCCTCTTTATAAGACAGCGTATCAATCTGCACTTCGTCCGCTACCATAAACGCAGAATAGAATCCCAGACCAAAATGTCCGATCATTTCATCCTCTGTCGTCTTGTCTTTATATTTCTCCAAAAACTGTGTAGCACCGGAAAATGCGATCTGTGTAATATACTCTTCCACTTCTTCTGCTGTCATACCGATACCGTTGTCAATGAACTTCAGCGTCTTTTCTTCCGGATTGACAATGACCTGAATCTTTCCTTTATAATCATCGGGAAGCTCACACTCACCCATCATATCCAGCTTTTTATATTTTGTGATCGCATCGCATCCGTTGGACACTAATTCACGAATGAAAATATCATGGTCAGAATATACCCATTTTTTAATGATCGGAAATATATTCTCGCTGTCGATAGATAAATTACCTTTTTTTGTTCCCATATCTAAACACTCCTCTTTCTTTACAAACTCACCCGTCCTGCGGGTTTTCTTCTGTCTATGAAGTATTTTAGTACACCATGTTTTAAAAGTCAACAGAAAATTAGCACTCTTTTCAGTTGAGTGCTAATAAAATTATGAACTCTATAAACTTTTTATAAACAAGAAACAAATACAAAATACTCCTGTCAAGTGGTATAATCAA
>UMED01016132.1_pt1 | contig 10800 bp, 8 predicted proteins | sample 1964661 | NCBI WGS metagenome assembly UMED01 (sample SAMEA4836011, study PRJEB28245) | human gut metagenome | biome: gut microbiome; material: fecal sample | place: Denmark | collected 2008
ATCAGCTTTGGAGGCCAGATGCATGGTCTGGTTGCTCTGGATAAAGATGATAATGTTATTCGTCCGGCAATTCTCTGGAATGATGGAAGAACAGGGAAAGAGACAGAGTACCTGAATGAAGTGATCGGAAAAGATAAGTTATCAGAATATACGGCAAATATTGCGTTTGCAGGATTTACTGCACCGAAGATCCTCTGGATGAAAAAGCATGAGCCGGAGAATTTTGAAAAGATCGCAAAGATTATGCTGCCGAAAGATTATTTGGCATATAAACTTTCAGGATCGTTCTGTACTGATGTATCGGATGCATCGGGAATGCTGCTTATGGATGTGAAGAATCGCTGTTGGTCAAAAGAGATGATGGATATCTGTGGAATTACAGAAGATAAACTGCCAAAATTATATGAAAGTTATGAAGTAGTTGGAACTCTGAAAAAAGAAATTGCAGATGAACTTGGATTTTCAGAGAATGTAAAAGTAATTGCAGGAGCTGGAGATAATGCAGCAGCAGCGGTAGGAACAGGGACAGTAGGAGACGGAATGTGTAACATTTCCCTCGGAACATCCGGAACTATCTTTATATCAAGCAACAAGTTTGGGGTAGATGAGAATAATGCACTGCATTCATTTGCACATGCAGATGGTCATTATCATCTGATGGGATGTATGTTAAGTGCGGCATCATGTAATAAATGGTGGAATGAAGAGATTTTAAAGACAAAGGATTTTGCTGCAGAACAGGCCGGAATTACAAATCTTGGCGAGAATCGTGTATTCTATCTTCCATATCTGATGGGGGAAAGATCACCACATAATAATCCGGATGCAAGAGCGATGTTTATCGGAATGTCAATGGATACGACCCGTGAAGATATGACTCAGGCGGTGCTGGAAGGTGTAGCGTTTGGACTTCGTGATTCTCTGGAAGTTGCAAGGAGCCTTGGAATTAAGATCGAGAGGACCAAGATCTGTGGTGGCGGAGCCAAGAGTCCACTTTGGAAGAAAATGATTGCCAATATCATGAACCTGAAGGTTGATGTAGTTGAAAATGAAGAAGGACCGGCACTTGGCGGAGCAATGCTGGCAGCAGTTGGCTGTGGTGAATATCCGGATGTAGAGACGGCGGCAGAGAAGATTGTAAAAGTAGTAGACACCGTGGAGCCGGATGAAGAGCTGACAGCAAAATATGAAGAACGTTATCAGCAGTTCAGAAAAATCTATCCAACTGTGAAATGCTTATATGAAAAATAAGAATTTTACTTCCGCAGATAAGCCGGATATGTTAGAATAATTTAAAGAGTGAAATCTTAGATAAAGAGGTATGAGATGTGTAATTCTCATACCTCTTTTTTGAAAAACGGCAATATAAAATGGCCAGGAAAAAATCAGGCAATTCATATAGAAGCCGGTTTGAAGGAGTTCTGAGATGGATTACAAAATGAATGAAGAAAAGAGGAGAAAAATGAAACATGGAAAGTCATAAGATTATCCAGGTAGAAGAAAAAGTACCATTGAAACTATTGCTGCCGCTTAGTATCCAGCATATGTTTGCGATGTTTGGGGCATCTGTACTGGTTCCGTTTATTTTTGGAATCAATCCGGCAATCGTACTTTTTATGAACGGCGTAGGAACGCTGATTTTTATTGCAGTGACAAAAGCAAAGTCACCGGCATATTTGGGGTCGAGCTTCGCATTTCTTGCACCGGCAGGTGTTGTTATCAGTAAGATGGGATATCCGTATGCACTGGGAGGATTTGTTGCGGTCGGTTTATGCGGATGTATTCTGTCCTTTATTATTTACAAATGCGGAACAAAGTGGATTGATATCGTACTCCCGCCGGCGGCTATGGGACCGGTTGTTGCATTGATAGGTCTGGAATTGTCTGGTTCGGCTGCAAGTAATGCCGGGCTTTTGGATGATAAGATTGATCCAAAGAATGTGATTGTATTTGCTGTGACATTAGGCGTTGCTGTATTTGGAAATATTTTATTTAGAGGATTTTTGTCGGTAATTCCGATTTTAATTGCAGTAATTGCAGGATATCTGACAGCACTTGCCTGTGGAATCCTAGATTTTACACAGGTAGTAGAGGCTTCATGGTTTGCAATCCCGAATTTTCAGGCGCCGAAGTTTGATATGGGGGCAATTTTAATGATTTTGCCGGTACTTCTGGTTATTACATCGGAACATATCGGGCATCAGGTTGTAACGAGTAAGATCATAGGAAGAGATCTTCTGACAGATCCCGGACTTCACAGATCTTTATTCGGGGATAATTTTTCTACAATGGTGTCAGGTCTGATCGGATCAGTGCCGACTACTACATACGGAGAGAATATCGGGGTTATGGCTGTAACAAAAGTATACAGCGTCCGTGTCATCGGAGGAGCTGCAATATTGTCTATTATATGTTCGTTTGTCGGGAAATTGTCGATGATGATTCAGACAATTCCGGGACCGGTTATCGGAGGAATCTCATTCCTTCTGTATGGTATGATCGGTGCTTCTGGTTTACGTATTCTGGTAGACTCCAGAGTAGATTACGGAAGATCCAGAAACCTGATGTTAACATCCATCGTATTTGTAACCGGTCTGTCTGGAATATCTGTGAATATCGGAACCGTGTCATTAACCGGAATGGTTCTGGCATGTGTTGTTGCCATGGCACTTAGCCTGATATTCTATATCTTAGATAAATTAAAGCTTACCAATGATCGGGAAGTGTAAGGTCTTCTTTTCTCATGGCGAGTGAAGCGCCCGGAACGGAGAAGTTAGGCATGCCGTCTTCGTCCCAGAAGACTTTTCCTATATAGGCATTTCTTCCGGCATCGTAGAGCGGCTGATAATCACCCTCACCTAAGTAACGCTCTTCCTGACGTGCATGATAGACCATAAGATATTCTGTGTCGTCAGTGGAGCGGGTAAAGCTGTTGTGTCCTGGTCCGAAGAATCCGGTAGCACGGCTGCTTTGGAATACAGGATAAGGAAGTTTGGTCCAGGAAGAAGAATCCAGAAGATCAGAGTCTTCATCTGCATATAAAAGTCCCATATTATAAAGTGCATCTGTACCACTTGCAGAGAATGTAAGGAAGATGCGGCCGCCATGTTTGATAACGGCAGGTCCTTCATTTACTGCAAATCCATGAAGTTCCCAGTTGTACTCAGGATGAGTCAGAAGAACAGATGGAGTACAGATCGTCCACGGATTGGATAATTTTGCAATAAAAATATCAGAAATATTATTCGTTTTCTGTGCCCATACAAAATAATCCTCCCCTTTATGATGGAAGAAAGTATGGTCCAGAGAGAAGTCGGTAAAAGCAATATCATTTTCCACAGTTGTCTGGATTGGTCCCTTGGTGATCCAAGGATCGTTCATCGGATCGTCGCCGGTGCAGGCAAGGCAGTGTGGACGGATCCGCCATGAAGAATGGTCGGAAACGGTTGTGGTGTAATATACATACCAGCCACCCTGGATATAGTGGATTTCAGGAGCCCAGAGGTGTGGACTGACACGGTCAGGACCGATGGGCTCTCTTTCATAAATGACTTTTTCTGTGTAACGTCCGGAATTATCAGTCAGATCTTCGAGTGTATCGGCGCAGCGGAGAATGATGTAAAGATACTGATAAGTACCATTTAAGTTGTGCCCGGCATCTGTATGAGAGCCAAGAAAATAATACTTTCCGTCGGTATGTTTATAAATGTAAGGATCGGCGCGGTGACTGATGATCGGTGCCGCATAATCATTATCCTGAATGTGTCCGATGCCATCTTCGCTTCGGATGATGTTACGGATTTCCTTCATCCCATTTGTATACGTAACCTGTACGGTCTCCGGGTCTGATTCGCATCTTTCTACAGACTGAATACATACTGGTTCCGGCTTTCCATATTTATTCTGTAAAGAACTAAGGGCTGCAACAGAGATTGTTTCCCCATTAGGGTCCTGGGTTTCGAGTGCGTCGGTAACAGAAAGTTCATCGCAGGGAAGTACAATCGGAAATCCACCGTTAAGTGCATACCAGTCCTTCTGGTTATAGCTGTATTCAAGATAATAATGGTCTTTTTCTGGTTTTTCCCATGAGACATTCACGGATCGTATGAAAGCAGATGTCTGCTTATCATGATAGAATTTATCTGCCATAGGAAGTGTAAGTGATTGATTCATAAATCCTCCTTGGGCATTGTATTTATTAGAAAAATAAGGTTTGATTCATTTTAGCATAGAATTAATTGATTGACAAGACAGAAAAAAGTAGTCTAAGATAGTAGGAAAGGGTAACGAATATGTGGCTTTAAGCCAAAAAAATGTGCAAAGGGGAAATAAAAAGATGGTTACGATTAAAGAGATTGCAAAAGAATGCAATGTCTCTGTCGCAACAGTATCAAATATCTTGAATCACAAGCCTGGCGCCAGTGATGAGACCAGAAGAATTGTGATGGCCAAGATAAAAGAGCTGAATTATAAGCCCAATACTGTGGCGAGAAATCTGAAGACTAAGAATACCAGGACAATAGGGGTAATTGTCGAGGATATGACGATCTTCAGTATTCCGGATATTGTAGACGGAATTACGGAACATTGTGAGGAAAATAATTATCAGATACTTTTGATCAATCTGAGATTATTTAAAAAATACAATGATTTTTATTATCACAGAGATGATTATTACGACCGGGTTGAGCAGGAAATTGATAAATTAATCGCAAGGCAGGTTGAGGGAGTTATATATGTAGCTGCTCATGAACGTGTAATGAAGTGTATTCCGGAAAAACTTCCGGTACCGGCCGTTATGGCATACGGATATACACAAAACAAAAATATCCCGTCCATTGTAGTAAATGATGAAGACGGGGCACATCAGATCGTCAAACATCTGGTCGACAATGGCCACAGGAAGATAGGAATTATAACAGGAAAACCGGATAGTATTCATACACAGGAAAGACTTCTGGGTATGCAGAGGGCGTTTTATGAGAATCAGATTCTGTATAATCCCGAAAGTGTATATTACGGGGACTGGACCAGACAAAGTGGTTATAATGGTACGGATCAGCTGTTGGAACAGGGGGTTACAGCGATTTGCTGCATGAATGATCTTATGGCCGGTGGAGTGTATGACAGAATGGAAGAAAGAGGAATGCTTCCGGGAAAAGAGGTCTCGGTAACCGGATATGATAACCGTGAACTTTCAGGATATTATAAGCCGCCGCTTACTACGATATCTCTTCCACTTCATGATATAGGTTATACGGCAAGCGAGGTAATTATGCGTATGGTAGAGGAGAAAGAGCTGAAAGAACCGGATGGTATATATCGTGTAGGATGTCATATGCTGGAGCGTAGTTCGGTCAGAAATCTTAAAGAAAATTCATAATCAAAACAATAAATAATGAAAATCAGAAAAAAATAAGCACTTACAGAAGAAAAAAATGTCTGTAAGTGCTTATTTTATAATAGGTTTGTGCATATTGCACAAAATAAAACGTTTAAGTTTTACTTGCACTTATCATAAAAGTGAGCGTATAATCTAATCAAACAAAGAAACAGGTAAATAAGATAAAAAAATATAAACCTGTAAAAAGAAATTTGCATTGTATATTGGGAAAAAAGGAAAATTGTAAAAAAAGGATATTAAACGATTAAGGAAAAGAAATCGGAGTTAATGTTCTGAGGAAAAGGTTATGGATGACAAGAAACTGAAAACAGTACCATTGAATAAGATCAAGATATCGGATCAGTTCTGGAACAGATATATACATCTGGTAAAAGATGTACTGATTCCGTATCAGTGGGACATTTTAAATGACAGACTTCCGGATGTGGAGACAAGTCATTGTATTGAAAACTTTAAGATTGCGGCGGGAGAAACTGACGGAGATTTTGAAGGGGCAGTATTCCAGGATACAGATGTAGCGAAATGGCTGGAAGCGGTAGCTTATTCACTGGCAGCAGAGCCGGATGAACATTTGTCATATCTTGCGGATAAAACGATTAACCTTATAGGACGTGCCCAATGTGAAGATGGATATCTGAATACTTATTTTACGATTAAGGATCCATCAAAACGTTGGACAAATCTGAAAGAGGGACATGAATTATATACGGCAGGACATATGACGGAGGCAGCAGTTGCGTATTATAAAGCAACCGGAAAAACAGAGTTTCTCGATATCATGAAGAAATTTGCAGATCTCATTTGCAAGACATTCGGACCGGATGAAGGTCAGATCCATGGATATCCGGGACATCAGGAAATCGAGCTTGCGCTTATCCGTCTGTATCATATAACCGGTGAAAAGAAATATCTGGAAACAGCAAAGTATTTTATTGATACCAGAGGCGTGGGAGAAAATTATTTCCTGGAAGAAGAAAAGAGACCTGAATATAAACAGATATTCCCGGAATTTGCCGGATATGATCCGAGATATTCACAGTCACATGAGCCGGTAAGAGAGCAGAAGACGGCAGAAGGACATGCAGTAAGAGCCGTATATATGTATTGCGCAATGGCAGATCTGGCATATGAATACAAGGATAAAGAATTGTTAGATGCCTGCAAGACATTATGGGAGGACATGACAAAACGTCAGATGTATATTACAGGAAGCATCGGAGCATCCGGTCTTCTGGAACGGTTTACAACAGGCTATGATCTTCCGAACAACTGTAATTATTCAGAAACATGTGCATCGATAGGACTTGCTCTTTTCGGAAGAAGAATGGCACAGATCACAAAAGATGCTTCATACATGGATGTGGTAGAAAGAGCGCTTTATAATACCTTGTTATCAGGAATAGCACAGGATGGAAAGAGTTTCTTCTATGTAAATCCTTTGGAAGTGTGGCCGGATAATTGTATCGACAGAACTTCCAAAGAGCATGTAAAACCGGTGAGACAGAAATGGTTTGGAGTTGCGTGTTGTCCGCCAAATATAGCGAGAACACTGGCGTCCATGGGACAGTACATATATTTCACTGATAAGAACACAGCATATGTGAACTTATACATTTCTAATGAAGCTCAGATCGAACTGGAAGAAGGATCATTAAAGATTCAGATAGAAAGTGATCTGACGAATACAGGACATATTCGGATGGCAATAACTCCTGATGGAGAGGATGAACACAGACTGGCACTTAGAATACCGGATTATGTGAAGACCTATACGATTAAAAGAGACGGTAAGATTCTGGAAAATGCCAGAATCAGTCAGTCTTATCTTTTAATAGAAGACATCAAAGAACAGACAGAGATCGAGATTGACTTTGAGGTACCTGCGAAATTCGTAAGAGCGAATCCGAATGTCAGAGAAGATGCAGGAAAAGTTGCTCTGGTAAAAGGACCGTTAGTATATTGTCTGGAAGAAACAGACAATGGGGAAAATCTTCCATCTATCTTCGTTAACACGAAACAGGAGCTGAAAGAAACATTTGAATCCGAACTTCTTGGAGGAGTAACGACGATTCGGTTCACAGGAAAGAAACTGAACATGGATACATGGCAGGATGGTGCATTATATGATATCAGAGAACAGGTATTCGAAGATATAGAACTCAAAGCAATTCCATATCATTGCTGGGATAACCGTAAAACAGGCGAGATGCTGGTATGGATGAAAGAAATGTTTTAATTATTTTGAATCTGTCAGGGAACATAGACCCTGTAGAGAAATATATATCTAAAAGGAGGAAAATCTATGAAAAAGAAAGTAGTGTCAGTGCTTCTTTGTGTTGCTATGACAGCAACTATGCTGCTTGGATGTAGCGCAGGAAGTGAAAAGAGTGATTCTAAGAAATCATCTAAGAGCGAGTCGGGCGGAACAACAGAGATGAAGGTTGACGGGGATGCAACAACCATTAATGTCTGGACATTCATCGAGTTACACCAGAAATTCTACACAGAGATGGCTAAGAAATGGAATGAGGCACATCCGGATAAGAAGGTTAAATTAGTACTTTCTAATATGCAGTACGATGATATGCACAACAAATTATCACTTGCACTGGAATCAGGAAAAGGAGCTCCGGATGTAGTTGATATCGAGCTTGGAAAATTCCCTTCATTCACAAATGGTAAGATCGGACTTATGGATCTGACAGATGCAATCGCACCATACAAAGACAACATAGTTGAATCTCGTCTTGACATCTACGGAAAAGATGGAAAATATTACGGATTCCCAACACACGTTGGTACAACAGTTGCATTCTACAATGATGATCTGTTAAAAGAAGCAGGAATTGATTACACAACAATTAAGACATGGGATGACTTCAAAGCAGCCGGTGTGAAATATCATGAGAAAACAGGTAAGAACTTCGCTTGTGCTGAGACAACAGCTCAGTGGATGGTTAACCTTATGTTAGCTCAGAAAGGTACTGATTACATTGACAAAGATGGTAACCTTGACCTTACAAATGATAAAGTTGTAGAAGTACTTCAGTACATCAAAGATATGCAGGATGCAGGCGCACTTGCAACAGTAGCTGGTGGACAGCCGGATAACGAAGAAGCTTATCCAGAATACAACAGTGGTAACTTCGCAGTACAGATCATGCCTTTCTGGCAGACATCAAGATTTACAAACTACATGTCTGACCTTGAAGGAAAGATTGCAATCGCAGCTCCTCCGGTATTTGGAGACAACGATGCAGTTAAGACAATCGGTGGTGGTGGAACCGGTACAGCAGTTGTAAAATCTTCTAAGAATGCAGACCTTGCAGCTGAAGTATTCGCTTACATCAAACTGTCTGAAGACGCTAACAAAGAAGTTTGGAATGTATTAGGATTTGACCCTGTTAATACATCTGTATGGACAGACACAGACCTTACACAGAATCCGGACAACCAGTTCGTAAAATACTTCAAGACAAAACCATTTGACACTCTGTTAGAGCTCCAGGATAGCATTGGCGGACTTAATTCTTACACAAGTTCTAAATATCCATCTATCAACAACGAGTTCTGCACAACAACACTGAACAACATTTTCGAAGAAGGAATGGACGTAAAAGATGCACTGAAACAGTCTCAGGAAACTCTTGAAAATGAATTCGGCGGCAAATAAGATTTGCAAATAAGAAATTAGTAATGTAATAATCAGGGGGTTGCGTGCAAAAACTGCCGCATCCCCTTCTTTTTAAGAAGGAGGATACATAAAACCATGAAGAAATTTTTCTATTCTCAGAAATTAGCTCCTTATGTGTTTATCCTTCCTTTTGTCCTCACTGTTATATTTTTCTGGGCAGTTCCAATCGCGAACGGAGTCCTTTTAAGTTTTCAGGATGTATTACAGGATAAATGGGTTGGATTGGATAATTATAAGAGACTTCTGTCCGATAAGATCTTTTTAAAAGCTTTGTTTAACAGTACACGTTATATGATCGGAACACTGGTACTTCTGATCCCATTTCCGATGCTTTTTGCAACACTTCTGAACAGTAAGCTGATGAAGAAACCTGGATTTTTCAAATCCATCTATTTCCTTCCGGCACTTACATCAGTCGTAGTTGCAGGTACGATCTTCCGTCTGATGTTTGGTGAGATGGAGACTTCTCTTGCCAACCAGGTGATCGGAATGTTCGGATTTGGACCAATTAAATGGTTAAAGAATGATCTGACCGGTTATTTTGCACTGTTACTTCTGGCATGCTGGAGATGGACAGGTGTTAACATCCTGTACTTCCTTGCCGGATTACAGAGTATTTCAACAGATCTTTATGAAGCGGCTTCTATCGACGGAGCAAATAAGTGGCAGCAGTTTACAAAGATTTCCCTTCCACTTCTGAAACCAACAACCGTATATGTGTTAACAATCAGTATCTATGCAGGACTTGCAATGTACTGCTGTTTACCGGCCAGCATGATTACTGGAGATGGTTCTTTAACAGTATCACTCTTACAGTCGTTACAGTAGTGGCAACACTTCTTGTAAGTGCATTTGTAGGATACGGATTTGCAGCCTATGAATTCAAAGGAAAGAGCTTTATGTTCGTAATCGTTCTCCTGATCTTATCTGTTCCACTGGAGGTTATCATGCTTCCGCTGTACAAACAGATGACAACATGGGGACTGATGGATAACTATATCGCAATTGTATTACCATTCGTTGCACATGCATCTACAATCTTCTTCTTCAGACAGTATCTTCTGGGACTTCCGAAGTCACTTCTGGAAGCAGGACGAATCGACGGAGCAACAGAATATGGTATCTTCTTCAAGCTGATCATGCCGATCATGAAACCGGCATTTGCAGCTATGGCGATCTTAAATGGTATGAATGCATGGAATAACTACCTGTGGCCATTACTGGTAATCCGTTCTTCAGAAAAATACACACTGACACTTGGACTGAACACCCTGATCAACCCATATGGAGATAACTATTCACTCCTGGTTGTAGGTTCGTTCTTCTCAATCATTCCTATCTTTATACTGTTTGTATGTTTCCAGCAGTATTTCATCGAAGGTATGACAGCAGGTGCGGTAAAAGAGTAATCATTGTAATAATAGGAGGTTGAAAAATGAGTAAGACAGCAAAGATGATTATTGATAAAGATTTCCAGATTTCCAAAGTAGATGAAAGAATCTATGGTTCTTTCATCGAGCATCTCGGACGTGCCGTGTATGATGGATTATATCAGCCGGGCAATCCTCTGTCAGATGATGATGGATTCCGTAAAGATGTCATTGATCTGGTAAAAGAACTGGATGTACCGATCATCCGTTATCCGGGTGGAAACTTTGTATCCAACTTCTTCTGGGAAGACAGTGTTGGACCTGTAGAAGAG
>UMED01017570.1_pt1 | contig 10799 bp, 9 predicted proteins | sample 1964661 | NCBI WGS metagenome assembly UMED01 (sample SAMEA4836011, study PRJEB28245) | human gut metagenome | biome: gut microbiome; material: fecal sample | place: Denmark | collected 2008
TCCCGGCACGCTCAGTAGGTCGTTTTTCATTGTATTTGCAAAGGAAAACGGCTTTTTTGCTTATGATGAAACGGATAAAAATTGGGACATCTTGATTTAGCATTAATCCAAAAATGGAATTTGAAAATGCACATAAATAAATTAAATATTGGTATATTGAAATTCAAATTTGCATATGTTATAATGCCAGTAGGCAAACGAAATAAGATATTCCATTAGGAACGCAAAAAGCCTCAGAGCGGCAATCTCTGGGGCTTTTTTAGTCCTAATTTGAAACGGGAAGGCTTAAACCCGTAGGCTGGTTACCGATTATTTGTCACCATCCAACCATTTGATGATGTAGTGGCAGGCTACACCAGCCGCGACAGCGACAATAAACGAAATAAGACTATCCAAAAGGAACACCCCCTTTCCTTACCGGTATAGGGAGCGGTAACAAAGGGAGTATATCATATTTTATAGAACTATGGTAGTAAAAATTCGTATGGGCAATAATATTCATTTAAGGTGTCTGCTTCTCTGATTCTGCGTCAATTATACGGTAATAGTTTATCAAAGCCAATGAAACAATAGAAACTTTAGAGGTACCATAACGGAGAGAATCCATAGACAGGCGGTCATAAAAACTTGATATTTTGATATGGGAGAAGAACAGAATATGGAAAGAAGAAAGTCAGATTCAAATGGAAAGATGGCTCTTTTAATGGTGCTGGCGGCATTTTTCCTAATTGCAGCTATTTATGTAATTGTACGGGTAATTAGTACAATTCATAAGGACTACAGTATGATTGAGCAGGCCCAGGAGAGCTGGACAGAAACGGTACAGACCATTAAAATTGAGAAGGAAGAGGAAAAGCCGGGATGGAATGAAACAGGGGAAGGATGGCGCTATAAGCTGGATGATGAGTCCTATGCAGCGGATCAGTGGCTGGAGATCGATGGCTTTCTTTATCACTTTGATGTGGATGGAATCATGAATCAGGGAGAGTGGCAGGAAGAGGGACAGATTTATACCTGTCATAAGGAGAAGGGCTATCTGAAGAATATACAGACAGATCTGGATTATGTTCCGGATGATATGGGAGAAAATCTGGACAGCCTTGCAAGAACGAATGCGTTCTGGTGCTTTTTGGATGATGAGGATACCGGAATTTTTAAAACGATTCTGTACCGTAAGACCGTTGAAAATAAAGTAAAGCCATTAGGAGATGAAACGGCTCCCGAACGGACGACTCGTTATTCTCTCAGAGCTGATGGTGATTATGTATATTATCTTCCTCTGGTAAAAGAAAGTGAAGAAAGCAGATTGACAGAGGTTGAAAAGAAGCTCTGCGGACGTCTGGTGCGTATGATACCGGGACAGGCGGTAAAGGAAATTATTGCTGAGGATGTGGATGGATATGTGATCGTAGATGGGACGATTTATTATGCTCAGGAAGGAAAAATCCATTCGGCCCGTTCTGGTACGGAAATAGCGATTGGTGAAGAAAGCTATCAGGTTCAGATTAAGGATGGAGGCTGTTATTTGACAGACGCCTTTGGAACTATTGTCCTTCCTGAAAATGGAAATACAATAGAAATTGGGGACAGAAGCTATCGGCTGGAGGAAGATGGAGAAATTCGCTATGTAAAGCGCAGAGATGTTTCTGTGAATGGTTTTTCCTACGGATTAAAGGGAAGTGGAAGCAAAATGTCTGTTTCCATTGAAGACGAAGGTGTCACAAAGGGACGGATTACAGGCGAAAATGGTGTACAAAGTTTCTGTATTGTGGATAATTCTATTTTTTACTGCGCTTATGTGGATAGAGGTCAAAATGGAGAATGGTACAGCCGCATTTTCAGGTCTGACCTGAATGGAGAGGGAAAAACACCAGTCAGCGGAATATTCCCCGGAACCATAACGAATCTTTATTATTTTGAAAATGAAAAAGAGATGTATGGGGAATATTATCCTGAGATATGGAAAAATGCCTATGGCACGGTTGTAAATGTGGGACAGAATGGAGAGATTTACCGGCTCAATGATGCAAAGGTGCGGACAGGTGTAAAGGTAAGCGGCAACGATATGCTGGAGCTTGTGATGGCACAGGATGGCAAGGTAATCTGTCTGTGGCATGACTGTATCTGGAGTCTGGAAACAGGGATTACCAAAGTGCTTTGGAATCGTCCGGTGGAAATTTCAGCATCCGATAAGATTGCGGTGGAAACGGTTTCAAAGCTGCCAGAGGAAACTGAGGCTCCGACTCAGGCGGAAACTACAAGGGCAGCGGTTGAAACGGTTCCGGTGAATCCGCAGCAGGTAACCGGTTCAGCTCCTATCTCTCCGGCAGAAACAACCGCAGCCCCTAAGAAGGAGCCGAATCAGACAGCAGATAAAGCAGGCAGCCAGAATCAGACACCTCAGGGGAACAGACAGGAAACAATCCTGGGAACGGATGCACCGGGAAAGAGTACACAGGCGAATCCTTCCGAAACAAAGTCAGATGAGGTGAAGATTGTGCCAATCGGCTAATCTTCATCAAAATCTACGATTACATAGAAGCCGCGGGCATTTTCGCGGACATCCTTCACAATGCCGTATTCAGACTTAATGCGGTCTCTGGCAGCAAAACAGCCGGACATGGCTACCGCCGGATCAATGATATAGCTGTAGCTGCTGGTGCCCTCGCGCTCGATGATTTTTACTTTATCGCCAGGGCTTACCAGTCCGGGACGTTCCATTTTAAATTCAACGGTTCTCACGCTTTTTAATCTCCTTTTCTGTTTCTTCACATACCTGTTTAATGTATTCGCCCAGGCTGTGATCCCCGCAGCCTGCAATATAGTGATTGCACCGGTTTACGGGAATCAGGATTTTATAGGCAGAGCTCTGGCCAATGGCTGCAGACATTGCCGGGGTGATTTCTCCCATAAGAGCATCGGCAATTACAATTCCGATCGGGCCAATGATAATATCGGCTGTGCGGGCGCCTACGATTACGGGATTTTCTCCGGTAGCGCCATAGTCGGCTCCTGCCTTTAACATGGCAGAGGTAGCAATGCTGTTGGTTCCGATGGCGTAGATTTCAATATCGGGCAGATTTTTTTTCAGCTGTTCGATAACCGTACGGCCCATTTTCCCGCCCTGACCGTCTATGATAACCAGTTTCATTTTGAAAATACCTTCTTTCTGTTGTGCTTTACGTTAAAATATTACCAGAGATGAGAGGGAAACTCAAGGAGAGATGGGGATTGACATTTTTAAGAAGTTGTGGATAGAATGGAAATGGCTGGGAGCTTGGGAAAAATGAAGCTGTCTGGTTAAAGTGTACGGGAGGAGAGCAGCTGTGAAAAAATATGAAAAGGTAAAAGAATATCTCCTTGAACGGATTTTAGACGGAACCTATGTGCCGGATCTGCCGATTCCGCCAGAGAGAGAGCTTGCTTCTCTGCTTGATGTAAACCGTATGACGGTGCGCCGGGCAGTGGAAGAGCTGATGTATGACGGTTATCTGATCCGGAAAAAAGGAAGCGGTACCTATCTTACCAGAGAAAAGGTGCGTAAGGATGAGCTGATTGCAGCAGAAAAAGATGAAAAGGATCAGGCCATTCGTTTGATCAGCTTCCGCTACTGCAGGGAGGGGAGCTATGGCTTTCGTATGCTGGGAATACCAGAGAATGGGGATGAGGGATATTGGAGAATCCGAAGAGTGCGCAGTATTCATATGATCCCCTTTGCGTATGAGGATATTTATCTGAGAGAGGCATATTTTAAGGATGTGGATGAATCCTACCATTCCATCGGTCTTCATGAAATGGTGCGTGAAAAGGGAAAGGAAATCCATGTTTTGCGTCAGCAGCAGGTAGAAGCATTGCTGTGCCTGAAAACCACAGGGGATATCCTTAATGTAAAGGAGGGTTCTCCTATTTTGCAGATTAAAACATGGTTTTACCGTGAATCGGATCAGCAGCTGATGCTGTACTGCAGAAGCTATCATCCGGGAGATACCTATACATTTCAGAGCCAGAAGATGGCGATTGGATGCGAAGGCTGCGATCTGGCTTCCTCCGGAGTATGCATACGATCTTCCGTGCGTGTATTTGACAGTTAAAAAAATGCCGGGCTTACACAGGGAATATGATATAAAATCAAAAACCCCTGTGTAAGCCCGTTTTTTTGTGTCATATAAAATTTTTCAGTATTTGAGCAAGGTGCAGAAAAAAACGGGAAAATGCGTTATTCTTAAAGAAAAATAACATCGTTAAAAATTTAATTATTATACCAATTTAAAATTGACATATACCAATGTAAGGATTATACTGTAGAAAAAATATACCAATTTCAAATAAAAACAAAAGTGGTATAGAGGAGGTACTATGAGGTACGTTGGTAAAAGCTATCCGATTCATGACGCACAGCAGAAGGCTTCAGGACGTGCGGTCTATGCCGGAGATATGGAATTAAAAGGAATGCTGTACGGAGCTGTACTGTTCTCCACAATTCCTCATGGAATTGTAAAGAAGCTGGATTGTGAAGAAGCGCTGGCATATCCGGGCGTTGTGGATATTGCACATTGCTTTAATACGACACAGAAGGAGTATAACCGCTATCAGAGTCAGTTCGGACAGGATCTGATCTATACGGAGCGGGTATTTAACTCCCATGTGCGCTTTGTGGGGGACCGCATTGCCTGCGTGATCGCAGAGACAGAGGAGGCAGCCAGAGAGGCGGTAAAGAAGATCCATGTAGAGTATGAGGAATTGCCATACTCCCTGACGCCGGAGGATACCTTAAAGGGTGTGATCGACAATGTGCATCCGGCAGGTGCTGTATTTGAAGCAACGGAAATCACCCACGGAGAAAAGCCGGAGGATACAAATCTGGTAACAGTAAAGACAACCACCGACTTATCCAGAATCAATCATGTATGTATGGAAACCCATGTATGTGTGGCAGATTATGATAAATATAAGGGTGAGCTGACGATCTGGTCTCCCAATCAGACTGTTTACGGGATCCGTACCCTGATTGGTGATATCTTTGAAATGGATTACAGCAAGGTCCGCGTCATTAAGACAACCATGGGCGGTTCCTTTGGAGCAAAACAGGAATGGGTGCTGGAGCCTGTGGCAGCGGCAGCGGCAATTCGTGTCGGAAAGCCGGTAAAACTGGTTTACAACCGTACTGAAACCTTTGTTTCCACTTATGGACGTTCACCCATGCATTTTGAAACAGAGTGCATGTTTGAAAAGGACGGTACCTTAAAGGGTGTGGACAGTGATCTGACACTGGATGCAGGAGCTTATCTGGGCAACTCCATCAATTACGCAAGAACAGTAGGACATAAAATGTCTCGCGGATATACATATCCATATTATCGTTTCCACTCCAAGGCAGTGATTACCAACACCATCGTAAGCGGCGCGTTCCGCGGATGGACTTCACCGGAAGCCACGATCATGTTTGAGCACAGCTTGAATATGGGTGCGAAAGCATTAGGAATGGATCCCATTGACCTCAGACTTAAAAATGTAATGCATCCGGGAGATGTAGATTTCCTTTCAGGTACTCCGATTGGCAATTTCCGTGCGGCAGAGGCGTTAGAGCAGGGCCGGGATCATTTTAACTGGAATGAAAGAAAAGAAGAGATTCAGAAATTCAACCGTGAAAATAAACGCTATAAGAGAGGATTGGGAGTATCTCTTGGATCTCATGTAAATGGCTTCTATCCTTCCAAGACGGACTATGCAAGAGTGGATATGCGTCTGACAGAAACAGGAAGCGTGGAAATGAATATTACACTTCATGACCATGGATGCGGTACAGTCGTTGCATTCCAAATGATCGCGGCAGAGGCGTTGGGAATCCCGATGGAGAAGGTAAGCCTGGGAGAAGGTGATACAAGATACACTCCTTTAGATGTAGGATGTTTCTCCAGCCGTACTACCTATGTGCAGGGACAGGCAGTAATCCTTTGTGCAGAGGCATTAAAGGATCGGTTAAAGGATCAGGTAAGCGTACTGGCCAATACTCCCAAAGAGGATCTGGTAGTAGAAAATGACCGGGTATATTCAAAGAAAGATCCGGCTGTTAATTATACATGGAGCAGGATTGCAGATGATTCCCAGCAAATCTGCAAGCAGGAGGTATTTGTAAGCAAGGAATATATTCCGGATACAAATCCCGGCGTAGCAGGCGCTCATTTTGCCATGGTAGAGGTAGATACATATACAGGTATGACAAAGATCCTGGATTATCTGGCTGTTCATGATATCGGACAGGCAATTAACAGGGAAATGTGCGTGGCACAGACGCAGGGTGCTGTCATTATGGGAGCAGGCGCTGCCCTTTTGGAGCATGTGGTTACAAAGCCGAACGGCCGTCCAATGGGAAGCTTAAAGGATTATCATTTAATCAACAGCTTTGAAGCTCCTAACGTGAGAGTAGAGTTTATTGAAGATGGGGGAACGGAAGGTCCTTACGGAGCAAAATCCATCGGAGAAGTCTGCCATACGCCTGTAACGGCTGCGGTAGTGGCTGCAGTGAATGACGCATTGGACAGCGATATGAACCATATTCCTCTGACGCCGGATGTGATCTGTGAATATTTGGCGGATAAGGAGAAGAAAGAGAGGGAGCAGTAAAATGAAACTGTCATTTATACTTAATGAAAAGCCTCTGACTCTGGAAACGGAACCGGACAGAAGGCTTCTGGATCTGTTAAGAAAAGACCTGCATATGACAGGTACCAAGGAAGGATGCGCAGAGGGCGAATGCGGCGCCTGTACCGTAATCATTGACGGAGAGGCAGTTCATTCCTGTCTGGTTCTGGCCTGCCAGCTGGAAGGAAAACATGTAACAACCATCGAAGGATTGGAAGAAAATGGTGAACTTTCCAGAATCCAACGTATTTTCGTAGAGGAAACTGCAATTCAGTGCGGATACTGTACAACCGGTATGATCATGTCTGCTAAAGCGCTGCTGCTGCATAATCCTCATCCGACAGAGGCTGAAATCCGCAATGCACTGGCAGGAAATATCTGCCGCTGTTCCGGTTACACCCAGATTATCAGAGCCGTAGAGCGGACGGCTGCGGAAGGAGGATGCTGATATGCGTTCATTATCACCAAAAACATGGGATGAGATTCCGGGATGTCTGGCTCAGATGACAGAGGACAGCAAATTTGTCGGCGGCGGAACGGATTTTATTATTAAGCTGAGAATGGGACTGGTAAAGCCGGATGCTCTGTGTTATCTGGGATATGTAAAGGAATTAAAGGAGATCCGTGAGGATGGAGAATACCTGTTCATCGGCGCTTATGCTACCATGACAGAGATTGAGAAGGATCCAAGAGTCAGAGAGAAATATCCGGCCCTTATGGATGCGGCGTCTGATGTGGGTTCACTGCAGATCAGAAATAACGGGACCATCGGAGGAAATATAGGAAATGCTTCTCCTGCAGGAGATCTGCTTCCTGTACTTTATCTGTATGATGCGAAAATCGAGATCATGGGGCCTGAGGGCATCCGCATGGCTGGAATTGATGAGGTACTTGCAGGTCCGGGACGGATGACTCTGGCATATAACGAAGCGATTACAAGGATCCTTCTGCCTCCATGCAGCTATACAACCTCATTTGTAAAGCTGGGCTCCAGAAAGAAGGTAACTATTTCCAGAATCGGCGTAGCTCTTGGCGTAGAGATGGAAAAGGATCATGTAAAGGATATCCGGCTTTACATCGGGGCAGTAAGCGTAAAGCCGCTGCATCTGACAGCTGCAGAGGATTTCATCCGCGGAAAAGTATTAAATGAGCTCAATATCCTGGATATGGCACAGATTCTTTCCGATTATGTGAAAGAAAATGTAGCAGTTGAGTTTGACCGTGATTATAAAGTATATGCAGCTAAGGGCGCTGTAATGGACGCCTTCCTTCGCCTGAAAAGGGATTAAAAAATATCTGTAAAACAGGAGATCATGGATATGGAGGAAATAAGGGACCGTGAACAGGAAAAAATCCCAAAGAGAAATCTGATACGATTTATTCTGCTCAGTACAGCAGGCGCAGTTTTGTTCTTTGCGCCTGTCTGGGAGGGAAATATTCCGGTTGCAGCTATGATAAATGAAATCAAGGCTCTTTTAGGAAACAGGATTGACTGGGTCGCTGTGATATCCAGCATTTGTCTGGGTATAGCGATGATCGCGTCCCTTTTTCCGGGCAATCAGAAAATCAAGGCGTATCTGGCAGATGCCGGGCTGAGAAAATGCTTTTGGGCTGCAGGTGTGATGATCGTACTTTTAAAAGTCTTTCAGGTGCCGTTTGCATTTCTTGAGAATCCGGAGATCGGAGGAAAGATACTAAATCTGGGGTCTACGGTATTTATTACCATTGCCGTTGCAGGAAGCCTGGTGATCTTTATCATCCGATCCGGTCTGGTGGAGTTTATTGCGGTACTGATGGAGCCGATTATGCAGCCTGTATTCCGTCTTCCGGGAGAAGCTGCGGTTAATATTTTATCCTCTTTCGTATCATCCGCTTCTGTAGGCGTGTATTTTTCAGAGCAGTATTATAAAAGCGGACGGTATACTACAAGACAGGTTTGCTCTGTCGTTACAAGCTTCAGCGTAATCAGTGTGGGCTATATCGGCGTGGTGGCTTCTCTAGCAGGAATCAGCGACTTATACGGAGCACTTCTGGCAGTAAGTTTTCTGGCAGTGCTGATTATGGGAGCGATTATGATACGGATACCGCCTCTTTCATGGCTGCCTGATACAAGGATCGATCTGAGTATGGAAGAAACGCCGCAGGAAAAGATGGGTTTTTCAAAGCGTTATCAGATGGCGTTGGAAGCGGGATGCAGGTGTGCAAAGAGCTTTACAGGGAAAGCATTTCTTAAAAATGTGCTTCAGTCCTTTCAGTTTGCGCAGAAGATAGTAGGTGTTATGATACCTACAGTTACACTGGTTCTGGTGCTCGTGTACTATACGCCTCTGTTTGTCTGGCTGGGAAAACCGTTTGAATTGATTCTCAGTCTTGCAGGCGTACCGGACGCGGCTCTGGCGGCGCCTTCGGTTTTGATCGGTATTGTGGAGGTAAGTCTTCCTGCAATCTTGATCGGAGGGACGCAGGCAGCGGTTCAGACGCGGTTTTTTGTGTCATTGCTGTCCATTATCCAGATCATATTTTTCTCAGAGGCAGGAAATGCAATCTTGGCATCGGAGATTCCTCTGGGATTTAAAAAGCTGGTAGGGATCTTTCTGATACGGACGGCAGTAGGAATTCCCATCGCTGCTTTTTTTGCCTGGCTGATATGCGGTCTGTAGGTATGATTAAAAAATCCAACAAATAAGGGGATTTGCAAAATGGAAAATCAAACGATTGAAAAAAAGGATATACTCCGGTTTTGTATATTAAGTGTAATCGGTATATTTATGTATTTTATTCCGGTAAGCGGTTCGGTGGTTCCGGTCGTAGTAATTGTAAATACCGTGAAAAAGATACTGGGAAATGGATTAAACTATGTAGTTCTGCTGGCTTTAATTGCACTGGCAGCAGCGATTATCGGCTCACTGGTATTTAAAAATGAGTGGTGCACCCGTTTCTTGGGAGGAGAGAAAAAATCAAAGCTCATTCACTATCTTGTGGCTCTTTTGGTAGTGCTTGCAGTATGGTTTCAGATTCCTCCGGCAGCTGTATTTTCAAATCCGGATATAGGCGGACAGATTTTAAGTCTGGCAGGTACGGTTATGCTGACTGTTTCGATCTGCGGCGGCTTTATTGTACTGATTTTAAAGTCCGGTATCGTAGAGTTTGTGGGAACGCTGGCAGAGCCGTTAATGAAGCCTTTATTTAAGCTTCCCGGTGCTGCAGCCATCAACTGCTTATCTTCCTATGTAGTAAGTGCTGCAGTAGGCGTTTATATGACGGATCAGTACTATGAGAACGGTGTGTACAACAGAAGAGAGGCTGTAGCTGCATCTACCTGTTTTGCTACAATCTCCGTAGGTTATGTGGGTGTTCTCTGCTCTCTCGGCGGTATCAACGATATGTACGGCACAATCCTGGGACTGACCTTTGTAATGGTTCTGGTAATGACAGCAATTACTGTACGTATTCCTCCGATCTGCCGTATTCCGGCTGCTTATATGGACGGTGCAAAGGCAGAGGAGACAGTACAGGATGATCTTCCCAGATTGAAGCGTGCAGTTCGTGCTGCTGCATTAAAATCCAGAGAATTTGATGGAAAGGCATTTTGCGACAGTATTGTAAGCGCTCTGAAATTCTCACAGAAGATTATCGCATACATGATCCCTATCGTAATCGTTACCCTTTCTCTGGTACATCTGACCCCATTATTTACATGGCTCGGCAAACCGATTGCGCCTCTTTTAGGACTGCTGGGAGTTCCCGATGCAGCACAGGCAGCTCCTGCTGTGCTCTTAGGTTTTATCGAGGTCAGCCTTCCGACAATTGCAGTGAGCACAGGCGTAGCAGCTCCTGCTGTATTCTTTACTGTTTTGTTGTCCATATGCCAGATTATCTTTATGACAGAGGCCGGAAATGCCATGCTGGGTGCAAAGTTTAAGATGAGCTTTGCAGAGCTGATTCTGATTTTCCTTGTGCGCACCGTGATTGCGGCTGTACTTATTGCAGGACTGATGCATCTGCTGTTTTAGTGCATCTGTTCAGAGCAGGTCTTGACAAATAACCTTCAGATGTTATAATCAGAAATGAGCAGAAATGCAGAAAGCTTTGAAGGAACAAGTACTTTGCAGAAAACAGACAGAGAGCAGCCGGGTGGTGGAAAGGCTGTGTGGAGA
>UMED01004085.1_pt1 | contig 10609 bp, 8 predicted proteins | sample 1964661 | NCBI WGS metagenome assembly UMED01 (sample SAMEA4836011, study PRJEB28245) | human gut metagenome | biome: gut microbiome; material: fecal sample | place: Denmark | collected 2008
AAATTTAGACCATCTTACAGCAAATGGAATTTGGTCACGCGGTGGAATGTGGAAAAATGGCGATCAACCTGTTGCCACTGAAAGATATGCGTCCGAACGAGTTCCGGTTGGAACTATTATGATGTTTGCGGGTGATTCAGCACCTCCAGGTTGGATTATGTGTCATGGTGGAACCGTGTCAGGTGACCAATTTCCTGATTATAGAAACGTAGTTGGAACAAGATTTGGTGGCGATTGGAATAATCCTGGCGTTCCTGATATGCGGGGTCTTTTCGTCAGAGGAGCCGGCACAGGCGGTCATATTTTAAATCAACGTGGACAAGATGGCTATGGAAAGGATAGACTGGGCGTAGGATGTGACGGAATGCATGTTGGTGGTGTTCAGGCACAACAAATGTCATACCATAAACATGCTGGTGGTTGGGGTGAATATAACAGAAGTGAAGGCCCATTTGGCGCGTCAGTTTATCAAGGATATCTTGGAACTAGAAAATATTCCGACTGGGATAATGCTTCATACTTCACTAATGATGGATTTGAATTAGGTGGACCGAGAGATGCTCATGGTACACTTAATCGTGAAGGATTAATTGGTTATGAAACTAGACCATGGAATATATCATTAAACTATATTATTAAAGTTCATTACTAAGGATTACAAATGATTGAATTAAAAGAGTTACCTTTTGTTGATAGCGTTCCTGACGAAGGTCAGGAACGTATTTCATGGATTAAAAATGGTGAAGAAATATTAGGAGCTAGTACTAAGTATGGAAATGATGGATCAATGAATAGACCAATTGTTTCCGTGTTTAAAAACGTCGAAGTTCTTGATGAAAATGTGGGAATTCTTAAAACTGCCATTGAAACATCACAGAAAGATATTAAAACAATTCAAGGAGTTTTAGATGTATCAGGAGATATAGAAGCACTATCGCAGATCAGTGTTAATAAAAATGACATATCGAATTTAAAGACACTTACCAGTGAACACACTGATATATTAACTGGAACTAATAATACAGTTGACAAAATTATTGCTGATATAGGTCCATTTAATGATGAAGAAAACTCTGTTTATAGAACAATTAGAAATGATTTATTGTGGATTAAACAGGAATTAGGACAATATTCTGGCCAAGACATTAACGGTCTTCCTGTTGTTGGTAATGCTAGCACAGGAATGAAACACAGAATAATAACAAATAGTACATTATTATCTTCACAAGGCATTCGTTTAAGTGAATTAGAAAATAAATTTACTGAATCTGACGTAGGATCATTAACTGTTGAAGTTGGTAAATTACGTGATGAACTTGGTAATAAACCAGTAGATTTTGGGCCAAATATTTATAATAGATTAAACACCATAGATGATAAACAAACTTTAATAATTTCTGATATAGCAGAAATTAAATCTTCTATTGGATACCCAGAAAATGTTTCTATAATAACAGAAATTAATAATAACAAAAGTAGCATTGAAGCTATTAATAATGAATTAAATCAGAGTGAAGGTGTTAAACAGCGCTTAACGGCTATTGAAACTTCTATAGGTTCAGATGATATTCCTTCTAGTATTAAAGGAAAAATTAAAAATCACACAACTTCTATTGAGTCTTTAAACGGAATTGTTGGTGAAAACACTTCGTCTGGTTTAAGAGCGAATGTTTCGTGGTTAAATCAAATTGTTGGAACTGACTCCAGCGGAGGACAACCGTCTCCTTCTGGATCTCTATTAAATAAAGTTTCAGTGCTTGAAGGAGAAGTTTCAGTTTTAAACAATAATGTTCAAAATATACAAGTTGAAATAGGAAATAATAGAACAGGAATTAAAGGTCAAGTTATTGAACTTACTTCACTTATAAATGGAAATAATCCTGACGGATCAACTGTTGAAGAACGAGGATTAACTAATTCTATAAAAACGAATGAAACTAACATTGCGGCAGTCACACATGAAGTAAATACAGCTAAAGACAATATATCCTCTTTACAGAGCAGCGTTCAAGCTCTACAAGAAGCAGGTTATATTCCTGAAGCTCCAAAAGATGGCCAAGCTTACGTTCGTAAAGACGGCGAATGGGTACTACTTTCTACCTTTTTATCACCAGCATAACATGGGGCCGCAAGGCCCCAAAGGATTTTAAATGTCAGGATATAATTCTCAGAATCCAAAGGAACTCAAAGATGTCATTCTAAGACGTTTAGGGGCTCCAATTATCAATGTTGAGTTAACACCCGATCAAATCTACGATTGCATCCAGCGTGCCCTAGAATTATACGGTGAATACCATTTTGATGGACTTAACAAAGGTTTTCATGTATTTTATGTAGGAGATGACGAAGAAAAATATAAGACCGGAGTCTTCGATTTAAGAGGTTCAAACGTATTCGCAGTAACTCGAATTTTGCGTACAAATGTTGGATCAATAACGTCAATGGATGGAAACGCTACATATCCATGGTTTACTGACTTTCTTTTAGGAATGGCTGGTATTAATGGTGGCATGGGGACTTCTTGTAACAGATTTTATGGACCAAATGCCTTTGGAGCTGATTTAGGATATTTTACCCAGCTTACCAGTTACATGGGAATGATGCAAGATATGCTTTCTCCTATTCCAGACTTTTGGTTCAATTCGGCAAATGAACAACTCAAAGTCATGGGAAACTTCCAAAAATATGATTTGATTATCGTAGAAAGCTGGACTAAATCATACATTGATACAAACAAAATGGTTGGAAATACAGTAGGATATGGAACAGTTGGTCCGCAAGATAGTTGGTCATTATCTGAACGATATAATAATCCAGACCATAATTTAGTAGGTCGTGTTGTGGGTCAAGATTCAGATGTTAAGCAAGGTGCTTATAATAATCGTTGGGTGAAAGACTATGCAACAGCTTTAGCTAAAGAACTGAATGGCCAAATTTTAGCACGTCACCAAGGAATGATGCTTCCTGGCGGTGTTACAATTGATGGACAACGCTTAATAGAAGAAGCTCGATTAGAAAAAGAAGCATTACGTGAAGAATTATACTTGCTCGATCCTCCATTTGGAATTTTGGTAGGTTAATATGGCTACTTATGATAAAAATCTTTTTGCTAAATTGGAAAACCACACTGGTTATTCTCAGACCAATGAAACTGAAATACTAAATCCTTATGTAAATTTCAATCATTATAAAAACAGTCAAATATTAGCTGATGTATTAGTAGCTGAAAGCATTCAAATGCGAGGTGTAGAATGCTATTATGTTCCAAGAGAGTATGTTTCCCCTGATTTGGTATTCGGCGAAGACTTAAAAAATAAATTTACTAAAGCTTGGAAATTTGCTGCATATTTAAATTCATTTGAAGGATATGAAGGAGCTAAATCGTTCTTTGGTAACTTTGGTATGCAAGTACAAGACGAAGTGACTTTATCTATTAACCCAAATTTATTTAAGCATCAAGTTAACGGAAAAGAACCGAAAGAAGGCGATTTGATATATTTTCCTATGGATAACAGCTTATTTGAAATTAACTGGGTTGAACCATATGATCCATTTTATCAATTAGGCCAAAACGCTATTCGTAAAATTACTGCAGGTAAATTCATTTATTCTGGAGAAGAAATTAATCCAGTTCTACAGAAAAATGAAGGAATTAACATTCCAGAATTTAGTGAATTAGAATTAAATCCTGTTCGCAATCTTAACGGTATTCATGACATTAATATTGATCAGTATGCTGAAGTAGATCAAATTAATTCTGAAGCTAAAGAATATGTTGAACCTTATGTTGTTGTCAATAATAGAGGCAAATCTTTCGAATCTAGCCCATTTGATAATGATTTCATGGATTAATAAATATTATAAACTAATTAAAGCCCAGATTAGGAGAAATCATGTTTGGTTATTTTTATAATTCGTCTTTTAGACGATATGCTACCTTGATGGGCGATTTGTTTTCAAATATCCAAATCAAACGTCAGTTAGAATCTGGTGATAAGTTTATACGTGTTCCTATTACGTATGCATCAAAGGAACACTTTATGATGAAATTGAATAAATGGACATCGATAAATTCACAAGAAGATGTGGCCAAGGTTGAAACTATTCTACCTCGTATAAATTTGCATTTAGTTGATTTTAGCTATAATGCTCCATTTAAAACAAACATTTTAAATCAGAATTTACTGCAAAAAGGCGCAACTTCTGTAGTATCACAGTATAATCCATCTCCTATTAAAATGATTTATGAATTGAGTATCTTTACTCGTTACGAAGACGATATGTTTCAAATAGTTGAACAGATTCTTCCATATTTTCAACCTCATTTTAATACAACTATGTACGAACAGTTTGGAAATGATATTCCATTTAAAAGGGATATTAAAATTGTACTGATGTCTGCTGCTATAGATGAAGCTATAGATGGAGATAATTTATCTCGTCGTAGAATCGAATGGTCACTAACATTTGAAGTAAACGGATGGATGTATCCTCCAGTAGATGATGCAGAAGGATTAATTCGTACTACTTATACAGATTTTCACGCCAATACAAGAGATTTGCCTGATGGCGAAGGTGTTTTTGAATCTGTTGATAGCGAAGTTGTTCCTCGAGATATTAACCCAGAGGACTGGGATGGAACAGTAAAACAAACTTTCACTAGCAATGTAAATAGACCAACACCGCCAGAACCTCCTGGCCCAAGAACATAGAGGTTATTATGGAAGGTCTTGATATAAACAAACTTTTAGATATTTCTGACCTCCCCGGAATCGACGGGGAGGAAATTAAAGTATATGAACCTCTACAATTAGTAGAAGTTAAAAGCAATCCTCAAAACCGTACTCCTGACTTAGAAGATGATTATGGAGTAGTTCGTCGAAATATGCATTTTCAACAACAAATGCTAATGGACGCAGCCAAGATTTTTCTTGAGACGGCAAAGAATGCTGATTCTCCTCGTCACATGGAAGTATTTGCAACTCTTATGGGGCAAATGACTACAACGAACAGAGAAATACTGAAGCTTCACAAAGACATGAAAGATATTACATCTGAACAGGTTGGCACCAAAGGCGCTGTTCCTACAGGTCAAATGAATATTCAGAATGCGACAGTATTCATGGGTTCACCAACAGAATTAATGGACGAAATTGGTGATGCTTACGAGGCTCAAGAAGCTCGTGAGAAGGTGATAAATGGAACAACCGATTAATGTATTAAATGATTTCCATCCGTTAAATGAAGCTGGAAAAATTTTAATAAAACACCCGAGCTTAGCGGAAAGAAAAGATGAAGATGGAATTCATTGGATAAAATCACAGTGGGATGGAAAATGGTATCCTGAAAAATTCAGTGATTATCTTCGTTTACACAAAATAGTAAAAATCCCAAATAATTCTGATAAGCCTGAATTATTTCAAACTTATAAAGATAAGAATAATAAAAGATCTCGGTATATGGGTCTTCCTAACTTAAAACGAGCTAATATTAAAACACAATGGACTCGTGAAATGGTTGAGGAATGGAAAAAATGCCGAGATGATATTGTATATTTTGCAGAAACATACTGCGCCATTACTCATATCGACTATGGTGTCATAAAGGTTCAATTACGTGACTATCAGCGTGATATGCTCAAAATAATGTCATCTAAACGTATGACTGTTTGTAATCTATCACGTCAGCTTGGTAAAACAACTGTAGTAGCTATTTTTCTTGCACACTTTGTATGTTTTAACAAGGATAAAGCTGTAGGTATTCTTGCGCACAAAGGTTCAATGTCTGCGGAAGTTTTAGATCGTACTAAGCAAGCAATTGAACTACTTCCTGACTTTTTACAGCCAGGAATTGTTGAATGGAATAAAGGGTCTATTGAACTTGATAATGGTTCCTCAATCGGAGCCTATGCTTCCTCTCCTGACGCAGTTCGTGGTAACTCGTTCGCAATGATTTATATTGACGAATGCGCGTTTATTCCAAACTTCCATGATTCCTGGCTTGCTATTCAGCCGGTAATTTCATCTGGTCGTCGTTCGAAAATTATTATTACTACGACTCCTAATGGATTAAATCATTTTTATGATATTTGGACTGCTGCCGTTGAAGGTAAATCAGGGTTTGAACCATACACCGCTATTTGGAATTCAGTTAAGGAACGTCTTTATAACGATGAAGATATTTTTGACGATGGATGGCAATGGAGCATACAAACCATTAATGGTTCTACTTTAGCACAATTCCGTCAAGAACATACCGCAGCGTTTGAAGGGACTTCTGGTACATTAATTTCAGGAATGAAATTGGCTGTTATGGATTTCATTGAAGTAACTCCAGATGATCATGGTTTTCATCGATTTAAAGGACCTGAACCAGATAGAAAATACATTGCAACTTTAGACTGTTCAGAAGGTCGTGGGCAAGATTACCACGCTTTACATATTATTGATGTTACCGATGATGTGTGGGAACAGGTTGGTGTTTTACATTCAAATACCATTTCTCATTTAATTCTGCCTGACATCGTTATGCGTTATTTAGTAGAATATAATGAATGCCCAGTTTATATTGAATTAAATAGTACTGGTGTGTCAGTTGCGAAATCACTTTACATGGATTTAGAATACGAAGGCGTTATTTGCGATTCATATACTGATTTAGGAATGAAGCAAACTAAACGAACGAAAGCAGTAGGATGCTCTACATTAAAAGACCTTATTGAAAAAGATAAGCTTATTATTCATCACCGTGCAACTATTCAAGAATTTAGAACGTTTAGTGAAAAAGGCGTGTCTTGGGCGGCTGAAGAAGGTTATCATGACGATTTAGTAATGTCTTTAGTAATTTTTGGATGGTTATCAACACAATCAAAATTTATTGATTATGCCGACAAAGATGACATGCGATTAGCATCTGAAGTGTTTTCAAAAGAGCTTCAAGATATGGGGGATGAATACGCTCCAGTTATATTTGTTGATTCGGTTCATTCTGCTGAGTATGTTCCAGTATCTCATGGTATGTCAATGGTATAAATATATTAAAGCATATTAAAGAGGATTAAAAATGACTTTATTATCTCCGGGCATTGAGCTCAAAGAAACTACGGTTCAAAGCACCGTGGTTAATAACTCTACTGGTACAGCAGCTTTGGCCGGTAAATTCCAGTGGGGTCCTGCTTTTCAGATTAAACAGGTTACAAACGAAGTAGATTTAGTTAATACTTTTGGTCAACCTACAGCTGAAACTGCTGACTATTTTATGTCTGCAATGAATTTCTTACAATATGGAAATGATTTGCGAGTTGTGCGCGCTGTCGATAGAGATACCGCTAAAAACTCATCTCCGATTGCTGGTAATATTGAATACACAATTTCTACCCCAGGTAGTAACTACGCGGTTGGAGATAAAATCACGGTCAAATATGTTTCAGAAGATGTTGAAACAGAAGGTAAAATTACCGAAGTAGATGCTGATGGAAAAATTAAGAAAATTAATATTCCTACTGCAAAAATTATTGCTAAAGCTAAAGAAGTTGGCGAATACCCAACATTAGGTTCTAACTGGACTGCAGAAATTTCTTCATCTTCTTCCGGTTTAGCTGCAGTAATAACTCTTGGAAAAATTATTACTGATTCCGGTATTTTATTAGCTGAAATCGAGAGCGCTGAAACTGCTATGACAGCAGTTGATTTTCAGGCAAATCTTGAAAAATATGGAATTCCAGGAGTAGTAGCTCTCTATCCAGGCGAATTAGGCGATAAAATTGAAATTGAAATCGTATCTAAAGCTGACTATGCGAAAGGCGCTTCTGCATTACTGCCAATTTATCCAGGTGGTGGTACTCGTGCATCTACTGCCAAGGCAGTATTTGGATATGGGCCGCAGACTGACTCACAGTACGCTATTATAGTTCGTCGAAATGATGCTATTGTTCAAAGCGTTGTTCTTTCAACTAAGCGTGGTGAAAAAGATATTTACGATAGTAACATCTATATCGATGACTTTTTCGCAAAAGGTGGTTCAGAATATATTTTTGCAACTGCACAAAACTGGCCAGAAGGATTCTCTGGAATTTTAACTCTGTCTGGTGGATTATCATCAAATGCTGAAGTAACAGCAGGAGATTTGATGGAAGCTTGGGACTTCTTTGCTGACCGTGAATCTGTTGATGTTCAACTGTTTATTGCGGGTTCTTGTGCCGGTGAATCTTTAGAAACAGCATCTACTGTCCAAAAACACGTCGTTTCAATTGGGGATGCTCGCCAAGATTGCTTAGTATTGTGCTCTCCTCCGCGTGAAACTGTAGTTGGAATTCCTGTAACTCGTGCAGTAGATAATTTAGTTAACTGGAGAACTGCGGCAGGTTCATACACTGATAATAACTTTAATATCAGTTCAACCTATGCAGCAATCGACGGCAACTACAAATATCAGTATGACAAATATAATGATGTGAATCGTTGGGTTCCATTAGCAGCTGATATTGCCGGTTTATGCGCAAGAACTGATAACGTATCTCAGACTTGGATGTCTCCAGCTGGTTATAATCGTGGTCAGATTCTTAACGTTATTAAACTTGCTATTGAAACCCGCCAGGCTCAGCGCGACCGTTTATACCAAGAAGCTATCAACCCAGTAACTGGTACAGGTGGCGATGGTTACGTATTGTATGGTGATAAAACAGCTACTTCTGTTCCTTCTCCGTTTGATCGTATTAACATTCGTCGTCTGTTTAATATGTTAAAAACGAATATCGGACGTAGTTCAAAATATCGTTTGTTCGAATTAAACAACGCGTTTACTCGTTCATCATTCCGCACAGAAACTGCCCAATACTTGCAGGGAATTAAAGCTCTCGGTGGAATTTATGAATATCGTGTAGTTTGCGATACAACAAATAATACTCCGTCAGTAATTGATAGAAATGAGTTTGTTGCAACATTCTACATCCAACCGGCTAGAAGCATTAACTACATTACCTTAAACTTCGTAGCAACTGCTACTGGTGCAGATTTCGATGAGTTAACTGGTCTTGCTGGTTAATACGGTGCATTCTAAAGGCCTGTTTCGGCAGGCCATATAAATACACTATATCCTTAATTCTTTAATTCTATATGCCCTAGGTTAAACACAGGGATATAAATACTACAGAGGCTAATATGTTTGTAGATGATGTAACACGAGCGTTTGAATCTGGTGATTTTGCTCGACCTAACTTATTCCAAGTAGAAATTTCTTATCTTGGACAAAATTTTACATTCCAATGTAAAGCCACTGCTTTACCAGCTGGTATTGTAGAAAAAATTCCAGTCGGATTTATGAACCGTAAAATTAACGTAGCAGGCGATCGTACATTCGATGACTGGACTGTTACAGTAATGAACGATGAAGCTCATGATGCTCGCCAGAAGTTTGTTGATTGGCAAAGCATTGCTGCTGGTCAAGGAAACGAAATTACTGGTGGAAAACCTGCAGAGTATAAAAAGAGCGCTATTGTTCGTCAATATGCTCGTGATGCTAAAACAGTAACAAAAGAAATTGAAATTAAAGGTCTGTGGCCTACTAACGTGGGTGAACTTCAATTAGATTGGGATTCAAACAATGAAATCCAAACCTTTGAAGTAACTCTTGCTCTCGATTATTGGGAATAAAATGAATGGGGAGAAATCCCCATCCTGCTTAAAGCAGAGAAGTCCATTATAAATATAACTATAATTCCCATTTGGAGAATACAATGAAATTTAATGTATTAAGTTTGTTTGCTCCATGGGCTAAAATGGACGAACGAAATTTTAAAGACCAAGAAAAAGAAGATCTTGTTTCCATTACAGCCCCAAAGCTTGATGATGGAGCAAGAGAATTTGAAGTAAGCTCGAATGAAGCTGCTTCTCCTTATAATGCTGCATTCCAAACAATTTTTGGTTCATATGAACCAGGAATGAAAACTACTCGTGAGCTTATTGATACATATCGTAATCTCATGAATAACTATGAAGTAGATAATGCAGTTTCAGAAATCGTTTCAGACGCTATCGTCTATGAAGATGATACTGAAGTCGTAGCGTTAAATTTAGATAAATCTAAATTTAGCCCAAAAATTAAAAATATGATGTTAGATGAATTTAGTGATGTATTAAATCATCTATCGTTTCAACGAAAAGGTTCTGATCATTTTAGACGTTGGTATGTTGATTCAAGAATTTTCTTTCATAAAATCATTGATCCAAAACGTCCAAAAGAAGGCATAAAAGAATTACGTAGATTAGACCCTCGCCAAGTTCAGTATGTTCGCGAAATTATAACAGAAACTGAAGCTGGCACAAAAATAGTTAAAGGTTACAAAGAATATTTTATATATGATACTGCCCATGAGTCATATGCATGTGATGGTAGAATGTATGAAGCTGGCACAAAAATAAAAATTCCAAAAGCTGCTGTTGTTTATGCCCATTCTGGATTAGTCGATTGCTGTGGCAAAAATATCATCGGGTATTTACATCGTGCTGTTAAACCTGCTAACCAATTAAAATTATTAGAAGATGCTGTAGTCATTTATCGCATTACTCGTGCTCCTGACCGTCGTGTTTGGTATGTAGACACAGGTAATATG
>UMED01001297.1_pt1 | contig 10577 bp, 7 predicted proteins | sample 1964661 | NCBI WGS metagenome assembly UMED01 (sample SAMEA4836011, study PRJEB28245) | human gut metagenome | biome: gut microbiome; material: fecal sample | place: Denmark | collected 2008
AATCGCAATTATACTTGTTGTAATTGGACATGTGGTTTCTTCATATCAAAGTTCTGGCATGTATTTAACGTCAACGATTTTTAATTTTTCACACGACTTTGTTTATAGTTTCCATATGGCGTCATTTATGATTCTTAGTGGCATTTTATTTTCTTGTGCGTCTGAAAATAAAAGAAATAATTCGATTATTTCGAAAATCATTAATTATGGTATACCATATATTGCATTTTCGATAGTGTGGTGGCTATTTAAAGTTGTATTAGCCTCCCATACGAATACACCTGTTTCCATAAGTGATATTTTGCTAATACCAATATTTCCAATTAGCTTTATGTGGTATATATATGCGTTATTAATCATGAACATAATACAAATGAAATTGCCTGTGGGAGCCAAAAGAAAGTATCGTTTAATTCATATGGGTATAGCTCTGATCCTATTATTAAGTTCTAATTACCTTTGTGAAACGCTTAGTTTCATATCATTTGAGGATTTAATAATATGCGATATTTTTAAACACTACTTATATTTCCTTATAGGAGTATATTATGCTCGTAAATTTGTCATATTGGTTGAGAACTCTACCAGAAAATTACCATTGATTACATCAATAACAGGATGCTTTTTGTTGGTTGCGAATATTCTTTTGTACAATTTTCCGGGATTAAATATCTCAATAGTGAGAATAATAGTTGCCTTAATTGGCAGTGCTTTTTTGATTATGTTGAGCCACATTGTTTCGGAATCTGTGGTGCTGAATTATTTAGGAAAGAACTCGCTTGCAATTTATGTGCTGCATAGTTTGGCGATTGCAGGAACACGTTCTGTAATGACAAGATTATGGAACGGAAGCGATTTGAGAGGATGGTTACCGCTTGTGATCTGCTCACTTTTTGGAATTATACTTCCATTGGTGGCATATAGCGTTTCCCAAAAAATATGGAAGCTTGATTTTTTCTTTTCGCCGGGGAAGTATATTCATATTAACAAATAACGGAGGACATATTCTATGGACTTTTTAAAGGTAGAAACACTAGGAAAGCAAGTATTTGAACAGTTTCCGATTATAAAACGATCGGCCAAAAGATTGTATCAAGTTGCGAGTGTTGTGACATCGAGTGAAAATATCAAGGCTGAAGGAAATGTGATAAAGGTTTCTCCGGATGATGAATATGAGTATTTTTATGGTTACTATGATAAATCCCCGTGGGATGCGTCTGATCGTTATATGATCTGTATAAAAGTTAAACAAGCATATAAATCTGTTGCCCCCAAAGAGCCAAGTGTAGTTGGTGTTATTGATACGCAGGATAGTAATAAATTTGTTAAGATTGGGCTTAGTCATTCATGGAATGTTCAGCAGAGTTGTATGGCTCAATGGATGGGACCAGACTATAGTTCTAGGCTTATTTACAATGATTTTAGAGATGGGAATTACTGTACTGTGATTTACAACTTTCAGAAGCGTAAGGAAGAAAAGGTGCTTCCTATGGCGGCTTATGATGTTGCCAGGGATGGTAGCTATATTTTGAGTTTAGATTTCTCACGACTCCATAGGATGCGTCCAGGATATGGGTACAGCAACCTTCCGGAAGAGACAAAGGGAGAGTTGTGTCCAAATAAAGGCTGTATCTGGAAGGTAGATGTGGCTACAGGGAGTGTGACCGAACTTTTCAAATATACTGATCTTGCTGCATTTGAGCCAGATGAGAGTATGGTGGGCGCGGAGCATAAGGTTAACCATCTTATGATTAGCCCGAACGGAAAGCGCTTTATGGTATTGCACCGTTGGTTTCAGAAGGGCAGAAAGCATACTCGTCTGGTAACTGTCAATATCGATAAGACGGAGATGTATAACCTTAGTGATGACGTATTTGTATCCCATTGTTATTGGAAAAATGACGAGGAGATACTGTCTTTCCTTCGCAAGAAGGAGACAGGAGATCATTACTATTTGCTGAAGGATAAAACACAGGAATATAAGATGTACTGGCCAGAACTGAATACTGATGGTCATTGCAGCTATTCTCCTGATGGAAGATACATCATTACAGATACTTATCCAAATAGGAAGAGAATTGCTTCCGTTTATCTTTGTACGGAAGATGATAACTGTAGCAGGCGAATTGCTAGGGTATCTGCGCCCTTCCGTTATGATAATGATTGCCGTTGTGATTTACATCCCCGATGGAGTCGTAAGGGAGATAAAGTTTGCATTGATTCTGTACATGATGGGAAGAGAGGATTATATGTCATTCCAGTCAAGGTTAAAAACTTGGAGATAGAAAACCATACAAACTTACCTATGGTGAGTGTAATTATACCTTGTTATAATGCCGCAAGTACATTGCCAAGAACGATTCAGTCATTACAGCAACAAACTTTTACTGATTTTGAGGTTATATTAATTGATGATGGATCTAAAGATAATATTTGTGAAGTGGTTGCCCAGATTCAGATGAACTCAGGACTTAAAGTTAAGTTTGAGCGACAGGAGAATAGCGGTGTGAGTGCTGCTCGTAATCACGGAATAGAACTGGCTGAGGGAAAATATCTTTGCTTTTTAGATGCAGATGATATTTATCAAAGGCGGTTCCTTGAAAGAACAGTTGGCGTGTGTGAGACATTAAATGTTGATACAGTGCTGTCCTATCAAAGCAGGAATTTGGATGAAGTGATGCAGGACAAAAGTATCATTACGTTAGACCCACAAATGATTTCTATCGATGCTTTTATGGAGCATTTCATGTACAACAAGGAGAATATTCATTTTGGGGGACTTCTCTATCGTAGAGACATTGTGTTTGATAATAAACTGCATTTTACTATTGGTACAAAATATGGTGAGGATCTTGAATTTGCATGGAAATATATGGTGAACTGCCATCATGGTGTGATTCTTGCGGATAAAATGTACGGATATTATAATAATCCTGGTTCCGCGGTGAACACAGTTCAATGGGAAAAGACAAATCTTGTTGATGCTATGCTGCGAGTTGAGAAGTATATGAAAGAGAACCGTTGTAGTTTTATTAATAACTTCTCCAATTATATGTTGCCTCGAACTGCATGGACAACAGCAAAAACCTTTGCAAAAGGTAAACGATTAGACTATTATAAAAAATTTATACATAGCTATCCGGTAAAAAAATACATGAAAAGATTAACAAAAACATCGAAGAGTAAATTACTGAAAATATCTTCAGAATTGTTTTTGATAAACTCATATTTATTTTATAAAGCAATTGGAGTGGTATATAAGAATCGCTGAGAGGGAGGTTTAGAGAATGGAAGTGCTGTTAATATATATGGCTGCTATAGCGGTCATAGGATTTATTGTACAAAATTCCAACTCTAATAATTTGAAGAGAATTTATTTAATCGGCGTGTTTTTTTTCGCTTTTTTGTATGCGGGACTAAGAGGTAGAACGGTAGGTCTTGATACAGATTTGTGGAATACTATCTTCGATAATATTGCAAAAAATGGTTTGAGTGAACTGCCTCGCAATACTGAAGTTGAGAAAGGGTATATGCTTCTTAATTTGGTGTTAAGTAAAATATGGAATTCTTCTCAGTCAGTTATTTTGGTATCAAGCGCAATTATTAATTATTCTTTTTATAGAATTATAAAGCTTTATTCAAAAAATTATATGCTGTCTGCATTGATATATGTTTCTACAATATTTACTATTACGATGAATACATCAAGACAGTATCTGGCATTGGCGATCGTTTTCTTTGCGTTTTCATTTATTTTGGAAAAGAAGCCAATAAAAGCAGTATTATTGATTTTGCTTGCATCTTCAATGCATTATTCGGCAATCGTTATGCTTCCTTTGGCGTTATTCGCACTTCCAAATATAAATATGACACGAAAATCACTTGTGCTGATTGGTGGGGCTTCGTTTATGGCTATTCCACTGTATATGGTTGTTGTTAATTTATTCGTCTCTGTTTTTTCACAATATAGTAGATTTATAGAAAGCAGCAAATACTCAGCGGAACTTGAAATATCAACGCAATATGTTCTTTTATTTATATTGATTTTATTTTTGGGTGTGCTGTATATTATACCTTTCAGGCTTTCAGATGGTAAGCTATATATTAATCACAATAATGAGATGCTGAAAGCAATTGAAGATAAGGGAGAGCAGTCCATATATCTTTTATTCTTTCTTCTGTTTGTTGAATACGTTGTCGTTTATTTTATTTCAAGGAACTTGCTTATTGCGGCTAGGTTTACATACTATTTTCAGACTTCGTTAATCATTATGATCCCTAATACTATCTGCTATTTGAAGCGCAGATATCAAACGCGGACTGCATCAAGGTTTGTTACCCTGATTTTTGTTGTGTATTTTTGCTGGTTTGGATATAGATACTTTCTCTCCGATCCACATGGAATCCTTCCATATACTTTTTTTTGGAATTGAGGTAAAAAATGGACAGAATAGTAAGCGTTATAATGAGCGTATTTAATGAAACGGAATCTGAGTTAAGAATGGCGATAGACTCGGTTTTGAAACAAACTTTTTCTGAGTTTGAGTTTATTATAGTTTGTGATAATCCTAATAATGAATTAATAGCAACTATTTTAAAGGAGTACGAAAACGCTGATCAAAGAGTTAAAATTGTTTGGAACACGGAAAATATGGGGTTGGCATTATCTTTGAATGAGGGAATTCGTGTTTCAAAAGGCGATTACATAATTCGTATGGATGCAGATGATGTATGCTTACAAGACCGATTTGAAAAGCAAATTCGTTTAATGCAAACTGAACAATATGATCTCATTTGGTCGTCATACGAATTTATTGATGAGAATGGGATTCGATTGAATGAGTCGGTTAATTATTATCAGGATGAGATGATAAAAAAGGTTTTGCCACTTGAAAATATTATTCATCATCCAACTGTAATCATGAGAAGAGATGCAGTTTCTAAAGCTGGTATGTATAGAAAATTTCCGTGCGCACAGGACTATGATCTATGGCTTAGAATGTTTGAAAATGGCTGCCAGATGCATATGATGAAAGATTCACTTCTTTTATACCGGGTCAGAAGGTCAAGTATTACAAACAAAAGAAAATATCAGCAATTGTGTACTCTTGATTATATTAGATATATTACTAGAGTCAGGAGAAAAAAAGGTAAAGATATCTATAGCTACAATGGTTATTTGGATTATATAAAAAAATTGGGAGTAGGAAATAAGGAGATTGAGACCAATTTCGAGCTTGCCAGAGAATTTGTATCTCAGGGCAAAAATAAAATTAAGTCTAATAATTTTTTTGTGGGTATTCTTTGTTTTGTAAAAGGGATGTATGTTTCTAAGTTTTATAGAAAGCAAGTATTACTCACACTGCGTAGGAACTGGGTAAAAAGGTCATAAAAAGGAGAAAAGTAAAATGTTAAAAGCTCAGGTAAAAAAAATTATTGGGCAGGAAAATTGGGCTGCAATTTCTGGAAAATATAAACAGTTAAAATGTTTTTTATATTATCTGAAAAAGAAGAATGAAAAATGTGCTGTTAGTGAAGATTGGACTATGAATATTTATAGTGAGCCGAATTCACATACTTTTTTTGGATATTATGACATTCCGCAATTGGATAGAAATGAGTCAAAACTGCTTGCACATATTATTCCTCTTACGGCTGATTCTCAAAAGGACAGCGCGAAGGTTGGCTATTTTAATATTGGGGAGAATAGATTTCATGCCGTTGCTGAGACCAATGCTTGGTGTTGGCAACAAGGGGCACGTTTGAGATGGCATCCTATAAATGATAATTGGATTGTATTCAATAATGTTGCTGAGGGAAGATACGTTACACAAATTTGGGATATTGATAATAATGAATGCAAAAAAGTTATCGACCGTCCACTGTATGATTTCAATCAGAAATTTACATTCGGATTGTCTTTGAATTTTTCAAGATTACAGAGACTGCGTCCGGGATACGGGTATAACACGCTGCCTGATCAAACAGAGGATGAGAATGCACCAGAAGATGAGGGTATTTTTTATGTGGATTTGGAGCAAAACCAGTCGGAGTTAATTGTCAAATTAAGAGAACTTGCTGAAAATGTTGATCCGGACTTGAAATATCAGCACTATATCAATCATATTTCTATTGCTCCAGATGGGAAACGATTTATGTTCTTTCATATTTGGAATGTATCATCGGGTACAGGATGGAGGACGAGATTATTTTCCTTTGATTTAGAAAATAAAGAGCTTGTTTTACTTGAAGATGTCGATAAAGTATCTCATTATGATTGGAGAGGTAATGAGGAAATTCTTGTAACTTGTTATAGAGAAAATAAATCACAATATTATGCTTTATATAATGTGAACACGCATGAGAAAACACTTGTAGCTGAGACTCTTCTAATAAAGGATGGTCACCCCTCTTTCGAAGGTAATGAAAATGCTTTTATTACGGATACCTATCCTTTGGCTCATTGTAAGCAAAGGATTTATCGATATCATTTAGGAGATACCAAGCTTGATACCATTGTCACAATTTACTCCTCACCTGTGATGTCTGGGGAAAAACGCTGTGATTTGCATCCGAGACTGAGCATGAGTGAAAAGTGGATATCTTTTGACTCTACATATTCACAGAACAGGAGAAAAATTATTGTATTAAAGAGGAGAACTGACGCATGAGCACAGAGGGAAGTAGAGAAAAGAACCTTGTAAAGAATACAGCTATTCTGGGCATTGGTGCTATAATTTCAAAAGGTCTGGTTTTCTTTATGATACCATTTTTTAGCAGGTGGTTATCAGTTGACGATTATGGTGCTTTTGATTTATATAGTACATACATAACTTTGCTGATCCCATTTATGACATTATCGAGTGGAGAAGCGATATTTAGATTTTTGATTGATACGCATGAAGATATATTTGAAAAAAAGAATATAATTACAAATGGTATCGTGATCTTCTTCGCAGGGAGCCTGGTTACAGTATCTGTTTCTTTACTTGTTCTGATGAAAACCAGTCCTCTTGTTGCAATTCCTTTTTGTGCATTTTTGATGGGAGAAGCCCTTAATAATTTCACATTAACGTATTTACGTGGAATAAAGAAATTAGAGAAATATACTATATGCAATATATTAACAATGTCTGGAATTGCGTTTTTTGTTACATTACTTGTTTTGATATGTAAAACAGAGCTTCCAGGGATGCTATATGGATATGCATTAGGATACGGTTTAAGCAGCGTTTTTGCGCTTGTTTCAACAAGTGTATGGAAGTTTATAGACATAAAATTTATTAGTTTTAAAGAGATAAAAACACTAGTAAAATATTCGGCTCCGCTTATTCCGAATGCTATTTCCTGGTGGATTGTAAACGCTTCGGATAGAACAATAATTAAGATATTTTTAGGTACAGCAGCAAATGGCATATACGCAATAGCGTATAAGATACCATCACTGTGTACAACTTTATTTAATGTCTTTAATATTTCATGGCAGGAAAATGTATCTTTAGCGATTAATGATGAAGATCGTGAAACATATTTTGCTAAAATTTTTGCAAGTGTTATTAGAATTTTAGTATCCATTTGCGTATGTATAACAAGTATTGACTTTATCTTATTTCATTATATTTTTGATATAAAATATATCGATGGAATGAAATATGTTCCGATTTTAATCACAGCCTGTATATTTACCGTTGTATCTCAATTTTTTGGCGGCATATTTATTGGGTTGAAAGAACCTAAGTATAATGGTGGTACAACAGTTTTATCTGCAATAGTTAATGTGGCTGTTCACCTAGCGCTTGTCAATATTTGTGGATTATATGCGGCTGCTATTTCAACGTTAGTGTCTTTTGTATTTCTGTGTGTTATTAGATATATAATCATAAAAAGACGGTTTACAATAAGGTTTGATAGAAGTATTGTTATTTATACCGGTATATACTGCTATTTTATTATCACTCACTATGTTGATTGGATGCCGATTAATTGTGTCAATATACTTATCGCAGGCGTTGTTTTTTTGATTGCGAACAAGGAGTATGTTCAAAAAATATTGAAAAAAATTGGAATCAATAAGAAATGAGTGTAATATTTCTTATCATGGCTTATGGCAATAGAAGGACAAATACAAATGATTTAATGAAACTGGAGAGAAATACATATGTACAACCCTGATGATGACTATAAAGCTATGCTTGCCAAGCTAAGGGCAATTTGCCAGAATAAGAATATTACACAATATGCTTTGTCGAAGGCAACGGGGATGTCAACCTCCAGTTTAAGCTGCCTGATGAGGGGAGAAACGAAACCATATATTTATACGGTGCTGACAATTTGTGACGCATTGGATGTGACGATAGCAGATTTGCTTGAAAAGCAGGTTTCGGAGTACAGTGAAGATGAGGAGGTTCTTATTGGTGTGTACCGGGAACTGCCTCCTGAGAAGAAGAGAATGATAAAAGTTTATATGGACATGCTGTCGCAATATAATGGGGAGTTATAAAAAACTATGTCGACATTTAGCTATATTGTCTCTGTAAACCGAACGAATTAAGGCGTATTTTGTGTGCTAAAATGTAAGTGGAAAAGTTTTCAACCGAATTCCGATAATAAAAATGCCTGTAATAAAGCAGCACTGGTTATCTGAGAAGCACAAGTTTATAGAGATGCCAGTTCGGGATGGGCAAGAATGTGATTTTGCTCTGTCAAACTTTGTCCTGTGATAGGAGTATTGCGGACTTTGGGTGACGGGGCATTTTTGCAAAAATAACAGTATCAATGAGAGTATATTGATAGTATTACGATAGATTTGGTAGGCATTTCAAGATAGACACATATGTGATAGTGCGGAGAGCAAAGATTACTAGCAGATTGAGAAAGAAATGTTTGAGGGATGGCAGTATGGAAAAACATGATGTATTTTTCTATTCTGGTTGCCGATATTGTGCTGTTGGTAATCGTGGTTCTTGCGGTTGGTGTGGTTAAGGAAATCTATTAATATGCTTAGAAATTTATAAATAGGCGACAGAAAATGTAATGCGATTTATATATTAGAACAAAAAATGACTTAAAATAATTTTTTTTCAGCTGTAAATCAAGGAGGATAAAATGAAAAGCGTAAAGGACAAGATAATTGACAAAAAAGAAATATATTTAACATATTTTATTACATTGATTAATGTGAGCTATCTAGTTCAAAAGCTTTTAACTGTTTATCTGCATTTGGAAGAGGGAGAAGTCATTTCAACTACATTGTACTTTGATATATATATTTTCACAATGGCGGCCATAGTATTAGGGCTTGTTGTAGTCTGCTGTTGTGTCTACAATGTTGAGAAAAAAAGCTATGATGAACTTGAAAATAGAAATAATTTCAGAGAAGCGGCCATTAATGATATTAAACGATATAATGCATTGAAAAATAGCAATATTGTAGATTACAAATTGTATGATTTTGATTTTATCACGAAAAAGGAACAAAGTGTAAAGAAAGGGAGCGAAATTTGGATTATAACAGGAGACTTGGAAGAGGATGTTAATAATCAGGATTTAGGTGAAATTATTAATGCAAATTTGAAGAAGGGAGTTGTTTATCGTTATTTTATTTCAAAGGTTAATAATCAGGTAAGTGGTAAAGCACGAAGTGGAATTGAATCTTTAAAAGAAAGTTATGACAGTTTTTGGGATAGCAGGCTCTTTGTCACAGAGATTAATTCACAGTTGATTGCTCCAGATATTGATATTATTATTTATAATGCGACAGATGTTGCCACAAAGCGTGAAGGATATACTTGTGTAGAAATTGGAAATAATTCTGATACATATGTTTATCAACGGCTGGATGGTCAAATTGTTGGAGAGATATATACAAAATTGGATCCGACAAATAATCACAAAAAGAGACGAAAGAAATCATTGGGTTTATCGAAAAAGATAAAAAATTTGCTTCAGATACTCTATTGGCTTTGCTCTGTTGGAGTTTTTGCAGTTTTAGGGCTAAATAAAGTTGCTTCGATAAAGGTAATTTTAGCATCCATTATTCCTGCCCTAATTATTTTGGCGCTTGTTATTACGGTCATAGAGCTGATAGACGTGATTTTTGAAAAAAGCTCAGAAAAGATGTCATGTGTAGAACTGGATAATAAAATAATGATGGACGTATTGAACGAGCGTGGATTAAAAGCTAAATTAGCAGATCTGATTTCAGCACAGGAGCAAAATGTGTTTTCGCGATTTAACATAGGAACTGCAGATAAAATTATTCAATTGAACGATAAATGCGAGTTAATATGGATACTCACGGATTTATCTCATGATATAGCTTTTACAGATTTTAATTCGTGGTTAGAAAAACAGTTGAATATGTATGATCAGTTGAAATGTAATATTTTACATACTTTGCAGACACCAGCTAAAGGTCTTATACGTACAGCAGAAAGTTTTCAAAGGAAATTCCGGGATCGGATATATCGAGGAGAAATAAAAATTATACAGAACATTATATTTGGTCTGAAACATATGGAATGATTTTTGTTCAGTTGGTAGTGTAAAATAGTTTGTGTCTTTGGAAAAAAATGGCT
>UMED01005444.1_pt1 | contig 10526 bp, 10 predicted proteins | sample 1964661 | NCBI WGS metagenome assembly UMED01 (sample SAMEA4836011, study PRJEB28245) | human gut metagenome | biome: gut microbiome; material: fecal sample | place: Denmark | collected 2008
TTAATTAAAGGATGGTCAATGAATCGATAGAGTTTGATTCATTGACCATCTCTTCTATTCCACCATTTCCCGATTCTTCTTCAACATCTCCAAAATAATCCCCTGTGTATACGCTCCCAAGCGTTTCTTGTCCTCTCTTGAAAGTTCTTCCGGATAAATGGGCTTTCCGTATTCCACAACCACCTTACATGGTTTGATTTTCGGGAAATGATTCTCAAAAATCTCCGCGGAGTTGCTGATAGCCATGGGAATAATGGGGCAGCCTGATTTAGTGGCAATTTTAAAACTTCCGTCATGGAAAGGAAGGAGTTCCAGCTCGTCTGTACCCTTATTTCTGGTTCCTTCCGGGAAAATACAGATAGAAATTCCGCTTTTTACTTTTTCAATGGCGGTGAGAATGGTTTTCATGCCCTCTTTGATGTCTTTTCTGTCCAGGAAAAGGCAGTGAAGATAACGCATCCAGGTGGAGAGCAGAGGGATAGGTTCCATCTCTTTTTTGGCAACATAGCCTGTCAGGTCAGGACACAAAACATAGGTGAGAAGAATATCAAAAAAACTTCTGTGATTTCCTATGTAAAGTACAGCCTGGTCTTTTGGCACGTTTTCGTGACCGATAATGGTGATATCTGCGCCTGTAACTTTTAGGATAAATTTAAAAACAGTCTGGATAATCCGAAGAGAGCTGATATCTTTTGCTCTGCGGTTAAATTTTCCAACAACCCATTCTGCCAGAAGAATAGGAATGGATAAAATCAGATATCCAATGACGCAGATGCAGACAATAATAAAACGTATCATAATTTCTACATCCTTTCCTTACATATGCATGTTCCTTCATTATAATGAATCCATAAGGAAGATGCAAGCAAAATCAGGGGCATAATCAGGTAAAATCCTGCATACATTTAGGATAAGACTGGCAAAGTGAAGGCGGCAGTAAGATAGTGAAAAAATGGACGGCAGGGATTCTGCTGATAGTGATGTGCTGCAGTTTGTGGGGGTGCAGCATTGAAAAGGTAAGGGCAAAAGATGGGGTAAAGCCGGAGTATACGGTTATGAAGGAAGAGGATTTCCCAGATAAAGTCAGGGAACTGGTGGAGCAGAACCGGGAAAAGGAGTTTCAGATGACCTATCAGGATAATGGATTTCTATATTTAATGAAAGGGTACGGAAAGCAGGAGACAGGGGGCTATAGTATTCAGGTTCAGGATTTGTCACTTTGGGACAATGCCATACATCTGGAAACCATGCTTCTTGGGCCGGAAGAAGGGGAAGAACTAACTGGCGAGCCTTCTTTTCCCTGTCTGGTGATTAAGATGAAATATCGGGAAGAACCGGTAATATTTGAATAAGAAAAGGAGTCTTAGTGTGGAACTGATTACAAAGAAAATGCAAATGCTGGAAAGAAAATGTGAAGCAGTGAATCAGATTACCTTTGATGAGGATTTTAATGTGCCGGATGTAAAGCCTGATATTGGACGGATGATACAGAAAAAGGGCGAAATACAAATTGAAGATATTCAGATTTCTCAGGGAAAAGCATTTCTTTCCGGAGCGCTTATGGTGTCTCTGCTTTATGTCAGTGACAGTGAAGAGAGAAAGATTTACAGCCTCAGGGGAAACCTGCCACTAGGGGAAACCATGAATCTGGAGGGGCTGGAAAACGGAGATAAGGTGCAGTTAAAATGGGATATTGAAGATTTAAGTGTGCAGTTGATTCATTCAAGAAAAATAAATATCAAAGCCCTGGTGACCTTTACTGCTTATGTGGAAGAAGTGCGCCAGTTGGAGCTTCCCATAGGAGTGGAGGATGGGGAAATTTCCCAAAAGAAACAGGATTGTTCTGTAATGTGTACCGCTGTACATAAAAAGGATATTATGCGGGTAAAAGAGGACATAGATTTAAGCTCTAACAAGCCGGATATTTATGAGCTTTTATGGAATACCGTAGAAATCCGCGGTCTGGATATCAGAGCAGAAACAGATAAAATCGGGGTAAAGGGTGAATTATTCCTTTTTGCACTGTACCGTGGTAATGATGACACCAATTCTCTTCAATGGCTGGAACATTCCGTACCCTTTTATCAGGAAATGGAGTGCCAGGGATGCTCAGCGGATATGATTCCAAATGTGGAAATTGCCATGCCACAAAGTGATTTGAAGGTAAAGCAGGATGACGATGGGGAAGAGCGGATACTTGGAGTAGATGCGGTTCTGGAACTGGAAATGAAGCTGTATGAGGAAGAAGAACTTTCTCTTTTAACAGATGTGTATACGCCGGTGAGAGACTGCAGGGCAGTCCGGGAAAATTACAAATTAGAAAGTCTGTTGGTAAAGAACTTTTCAAAATGTAAGGTAAATGACCGGGTGAAGGTGGAAAACAGCCAGGGGAAAATTCTTCAGATTTGCCACAGTGACGGAACGGTAAAGGTTGACAGCACTCAGATTGTGGAGAATGGTATTTTAGTGGAAGGAATTGTGCAGGTGCGGATTCTCTATATTATTGGAGATGATGAAATGCCTTTTTATTCCATGGAAACCATGATTCCGTTTAGCCATGTGATAGAGGCAGAGAGTATTACAGAGAATTGTGTGTATCATTTGAGGGCAGATCTGGAGCAGTTGTCTACCACTATGATTGATAGTGATGAAATAGAAGTGAAAATTGTTATGAACTTAAATGCTGTGGTATTCAGGCAGACAGATACAGGCATTATTCAGCGAATTGAAGAGCAGGAGCTGGACAGAGAGAAGCTCCGCAGTATGCCTGGAATTGTAGGATATCAGGTACAGCCGGGGGATTCTCTTTGGGATATTGCCAAGAAGTTTTATACTACTATAGATACCATTGTTCAGTTGAACGGGTTGGAAAGTGAGCGGGTGAAGCCTTATGATACCTTGATTTTGATGAAAAAAGTGGAGAGGTAAAGGGAAAGTGCGGTTGCACTGAACAAAGTGCCGGACGGTTCCAGTAATCTTTTAGATTTAAGACTGGAATCGTCTGGCATTTTTTGTTTTTCAGGAAAAAGTTCGGGAAATTTCTTTCCTTTATTAGATAGATAAAGTATAATGTGATTACAAAAAATAGCAGTAGGGAAGGATATCAATTATGGAAAATACGAAAAAAAGAGAAAAAACCATCTATGATGATTCTTTGTCTGGAATCTTTTTTCACTCAGGGCTTATGCTGTTTGTTATGCTGCTGATTGCCTGTGCAGCGATAGGAGCGGTTGTGTTTTTTACAAGGCGCTCTGATTACAAGGAAGGGATAAAACTGATATTTTTCTGTCTGCTTATGGTAATACCCTGTTCTTATCTACTTCCGTTGGCTAGTTTGATAAAAGTTTGGAAACAGGAGCGTAGTCTGGGGATATATTGGAAAAACCGGACAGACCAGGAACTTCCGGAATGGGAAAGAGATTGGTATCTGACCTGTGACAGAGCCGGCTTTATACTTGTTCACAGAGCCTATATCAGGCATATGAAAGGTTCAAAGGCAGAGATAGAGGATACAGGAAGCTACAACAGGGGAAAAGCTTACTGCGCAGTGTTTGAGGACATGAATGGGAAGATTCGTTCCTTGAAATTTTCTTCAGAATCAGTAGAAAAGGAATTTCAGCAGTGGTACAAAAAAGAGCCATATGACAGGGGGAATAAGTAGCATGAAGGAAAAAGTTTAACACAAGCAACATAGAAAATCTTATGAGAAAGGGCTGGATATGCAGGAATATTATAAAATATATGTTCCCTGTTCCAAAGAAGAATTGCTGAATCGGATTAAGCAAACCACAAAACCGTTAAGTTTTTCCAATCAGGCTTATAAAAATATGATACTTGCAACGTACAGGGAAGAAAATGAGACATTGTGTATCGGATATGCAGCAGGTGGTATGACAGGGGGAGGTTGGGAAATGCTTCAGACGCATGTAAAGAGCTATGGACAAGATGTAATGTTGGAAGGCAGGTTTGTCATTTTGCCATACATAAAAAGAGGCGCACAATTTTTTCTGCTTATAATGATTTTCCTTGTATTCGTTTTTTCTAAAGGAGATATTTTAATTTTGGCAGAAGTGCTTATTTTCTTTATTTTCCCATTGTTTATGTTGTATAGAAATATTTCAGCTATAGGAAAATGTGAAGAAGGGCGCCAATTAGTTTTGACATATCTTGAAAATATACTGCATGCAAAGATAGAAGTAGAAGAAGCAAATGAATGATTCGTATTATAAACAGGAGGTCAAGATGAAAAAACAAGATGAAGTATTAGAAAAAAATGAGGAAATAAGTGAGGCAGAGGTTGCGAAAGGGAAAAAGTGTTTTTGGATAGGATTCGCGGCTATAGGAATAGCATTTGCATTTTTACTGCTTGGTATAGCGCTTCAAAACAGAGATTACCCATGGTTAGATCCAGTCATAGCAATAGGCGCCGGAGGCTTTGGCATACTTGCGCTCATATTAATTTTCAAAAATTACTCTTATGCAATGTATGATGAGGCTGTAAAAATGGATAAAAAATATGACAGTCAGGAACTTTATAGGATTCCGCTGTCTGACATGAACAGTATAAAACAAAAATTTTTAAATCATCAATTTGAATTACAGGAGGACGGATGGCTTTTTAAAAAAGAATTTTCTGCATTAAAGGATTCGGTTTCTTATTGTGTTCGTGTTACAGAAGGAAATGATATGGAAGAAACTTTGAATTGGCAGCTTGACCATATTGATATGAATACAAAAAAAGGAAGCAACTTTTGCTTGATTATTTTTGCGTATATGGACGAGATTTCAGAGGAGGCAAAAGCATTTGTAAAAAATTATGGAAAGAATATGATTGTTTCTGAGAATGCACTGGACCCTTACAGGCAAATGACAGCAATTTTGGTTGCTGTAGACAAGCAAAATCTGGATGGATGGTATATGGATATTGGTAAGAAGCATAAAATATCCTTATATGCGCATGGATGCCGCTTGATTAAGAAATGCCTGGGCATTGTATAGGAAAAAATATGAACGAAGCTTTAAAGGCGCTGCAAAAGAGAGTTTGCAGCGTTTGTTTTTGCTTCCGTTGTTGCAATACGGAAACAGCCATGTTACAATGAAAAAAATTCAGAAAGAAATTCTTCTTTCATTTCTAATGGCTATTCGCCAAATTTTCAGAGATTCAATAAATTTATAGAAGTAGTCTTGTTATTCGTCCTTCTATTCTATTATAATATAGATAACATAAAGAGATTCTCATTGTCTTAAAGAGGACGGAGCAGACTGCGACCGAGACAGGAGGATGTGTTTATGGGACAAAATGATGAGATTACCAGAAGATTTTGGGCGGATAATGCCCGGTTTGCAGATATTCTGAATGTAGGTATTTTTCATGGAAAGCAAATCATAAAAGGCAGTCAGCTTCACAGCAAAGATACCTATGCAGGAGGACTTTTTGGGAAACTGAAAAAGAAGGTACAGATATACGGATACCGCGATGTGTATAAAATAGCAGATTTTGGTGTCAACTTTGCTCTGATTGGAATTGAAAATCAGCAGGAAATTCACTATGCTATGCCGCTTAAGGTGTGGAAGTATGATTTTTTAGGTTATGAAGAACAGTTGCAAAGGATAAAGAAAATGCATAGAAGAAAAAAAGATTTATTAGGGGCTGAATATCTTGCTGGTTTTTCAAAAAAGGACAAATTAAAGCCAACGCTGACTATGGTTTTATATTATGGAAAAGAACCCTGGGATGGTCCTATGTCTCTGGCAGATATGTTGGACTGGAAGGCTATTCCAAAAGAAATACAGAATAAAGTTGTAGACTATCCTATTTATGTTTTGGATGTACAAAGATTCTGTGGAACAGAAGAATTGTGTACCGACGCAAGGCTTGTATTTGGTTTTTTACAAAGGCATGAAAGTCAGAATATCTTAGAACAGTATGTAAGAGACAATCAGGAAGGATTTACAGAATTAGAAGAAGATGCCTATGATATGATTAGCATTCTTACGAATTCCCAGGACTTAATGCCAGATAAACAAGAATACATGAATGAAAGAGGTGAAGTAAACATGTGTAAGGCTTTAGAAGATATGAAAGCGTCAGCAATACAGGAAGGAAAACAGGAAGGAAAACAGGAAGAACGAGAACAGAGCATTATTATTTTAGTTGAGTCTCTAAGGGAACTGGATATCCCAGAAGAGGATATTTTGAGAAAAATTGAGGAAAAGTATCAATTGACCCAAGAAGAGGCCGCGGAATTTGTAAAAAAATGACGTTGAAAAATAAAAGATTTTCATATAGAATAAAATGTACTAAATAGAATACAATATACAATGTACAAAATGCCAGGGTCAAAAGGTCATAAACCACGTTGTGCTTGCACATAAGTGGTTTTATGCCTTTATGACCCGCCCTAAAATGAGGATAAAAGTGGAGCGTAAGCTTCACGATATCCGAATTTTGGGCAGAATTGTGAGAGCACAAAGTGCGGAACAATTCGTCAGGCATGTTACTTTCATATCTGTGTATACAAAGATAAAACAATTTTCAGGGAGGAAACCACATGAGATTAAGAGCGCTGGCGAAGATAAATCTGGGCCTGGATGTTCTTGGAAGGCGGGAGGATGGTTATCATGAACTGCGTATGATTATGCAGACCATCAATATGTATGACCAGTTGGATATGGAAATCAGCGAAGAACCTGGTATTCGGATTACTACAAATCTTCCGTATGTTCCGGTGAATCAGAACAATCTGGTATATCGGGCAGCGAATATGCTGCTGGAAGAGTTTCAGATAAAAGAAGGTCTTACCGTAGATTTGCAGAAAATGATTCCTGTGGCAGCAGGTATGGCAGGAGGCAGTTCTGATGCAGCAGCAGCTATGATTGGCGTCAACAGGCTCTTCCAGTTGGGATTGTCTGTGAAAGACTTAATGGAACGGGGAGTAAAAATCGGAGCAGATGTTCCCTATTGTCTGTTAAGAGGTACTGCTTTGGCAGAGGGAATCGGAGATAAGCTTCGGGCCTTGCCGGCTTGTCCGGATTGCTATGTGCTGATTGGAAAGCCGGGCATTAGCGTATCTACAAAGTTTGTTTATGAAAATCTCCATGCCAATGAGTTGAAATCCCACCCAAGGATTGATGAAATGCTGGATGCTATTCAGTGGCATAATTTGTATAAAATGGCTGATTTGATGGAAAATGTATTAGAGACCGTTACCATTCCACAGTATCCGATTATTGAGGAAATCAAGAACCATATGAAGGAACACGGGGCTTTAAACGCCATGATGAGCGGAAGCGGTCCTACGGTTTTTGGGCTGTTTGATGACAAAACCTTAGCAGAACAGGCCTGTGAAGCTCTTAGGGAAAGCCGGCTTGCAAGAACGGTATTCCTTACTACGGTGTTTAATAATGGAGGAAGGAGAAAATAATAATGAATCTGGAGATGGAAATGGATGAATATCTGCCTTTGCGTGATGTGGTTTTTAATACTTTGCGAAGAGCCATTTTAAAGGGAGAGTTAAAACCAGGGGAGCGTCTTATGGAGATTACCCTGGCAGATAAGCTGGGTGTGAGCCGGACTCCTATCAGAGAAGCCATTAGAAAGCTGGAACTTGAGGGACTGGTTGTTATGGCGCCCAGAAAAGGGGCAAAGGTGGCATCCATTACAGAGCGGGATTTAAATGACGTTCTGGAAGTAAGAAAGGGAATGGAAGTTCTGGCAATTTCCCTTGCATGCAAGCGGATAACAGGAGAGGAACTGGAGAAACTGGAGACCATAGAGCAAAGCTTTCAGAAATTGATTGAATCAGGAAATCTTACGGAACTGGCAGAGATGGATGTGAAGTTCCATGATACCATTTATCAGGCTACCAATAACCAGAGACTGGTACAGCTTTTAAATAATCTGCGGGAACAGATGTACCGCTATCGTATGGAATATTTAAAGGATATTGCTGTGCGAAGAACACTGGCAGAGGAGCATAAGGCGATTTGTCGGGCCTTGCGGGAGCGGGATGAGCAGCAGGCTGAAGAATATGTGAGTATTCACATTGATAACCAGCAAAAAGCTATTATTCGAAGCTTAAGTCAGGAATAAAAGAAAAACGAATAGAATAAGCGTTATAAGAAATACTAGAAGAGAGGCAAGAGACATGCCTCTCTTTTTTCAGTTTATTGGCAAAAAGGAGGGAAATATAATGAAGGGTGATATTTCGCCTCACATAGAGGAGAATGAAGCATATATCAGGAAACGTTTGGAGAACTGTGATGATTTTATTATCCGTCCCATGCTTCTGGGGGAAGAGAAGAAAATCCGGTGTCTGGTGGTTTATATAGAGGTGGCAGTGAGCAACATGGTTTTGGAGGACTCAGTTATTGGCAAACTGGTAAACCACATGTGGGAAATGCCGGCAGAAGAGATTCTGGAATTTGTACGGGATAATGGCATGGGAATTTCAGATGTGCAGCCCATGGATTCCATGGATCAGGCTTTTGCTTCCATGCTGGCAGGGAATGCTTTGTTTTTCCTGGATGGTTATGCAAGAGCCATTAAGGTATCCAGCAAAGGCTATCCCAATTTAAGCGTTTCCGAAGCCACCAGGGAAAAGGTGCTGCGTGGCTCTAAGGAGGGCTTTACGGATGCTGTTAAGACGAATTCTGCGCTGGTGAGGAAGCGGATAAGGGATACCAGATTAAAAGTGAAACAGAAAACACTGGGAAACAGAAGCCAGACTCTGGTGCAGCTTCTGTATATGGAAGACCTGGTGCGCCCTGAGCTTTTGGAGGATTTGGAGAACAGACTGGATTCTTTTGTGATAGATGGGGTGCTGGATTCGGGGGTGGTGGAACAGCTTACAGAAAGCAACTGGCTATCCCCTTTTCCCCAGTTTCAGACCACAGAAAGACCGGATAAATGCGCAGCGGAAATTTTAAATGGCAGGATTTTACTTTTGTGCGACCATTCGCCCATGGGAATTTTGCTGCCGGCAGTGTTTAATGATTTTCTCCAGGTCAGTGAGGATTCGTATAACCGATTTGAGATTGTGTCTTTGCAGAGAATCATCCGTTACTGCGCAGTTTTGATTACTCTGCTTTTTTCCGGGACCTATCTGGCAGTGACTAACTTTCATACACAGGTTTTACCTACCAATCTGATTTTATCTTTTTCAGAGGCAAGACAAGGGGTACCCTTTCCTGGAATATTGGAAATTTTATTTATGGAGATTGCTTTTGAAACCATTCGGGAGGCTGGTATTCGGATGCCGGGGCCTTTGGGCGGAACCATTGGAATCGTAGGTGGGTTGATTGTAGGGCAGGCGGCAGTAGAGGCGAATCTGGTGAGCCCCATTGTGGTGGTAGTGGTTGCTGTGACAGCTCTTTGTTCCCTGGCAATTCCCAGTGAAAGTTTTTCAGCGCCTTTCCGGTTGTTAAAATTTGGGTTTATTCTGCTGGGCGGTACGCTTGGTGTGTTTGGAATTCTTCTTGGGCTTTATCTGACTGCAAGTCATCTGGCAGGACTGAAAAGTTTTGGAATCCCTTATCTTTCTCCTTTTGCAGCCAAGACCCATGCAGGGTACTGTGGGGAGAGGGACAGTATTATCCGGATTCCTTTTCGTTTTCTAACCAGGAGGCCTATTTACGCAAGAGAGAATCAGAAAGTAAAACTTCGTACAAAAGAGAGCCAGAAGAAAAAGCAGAAGGGAGGGAGCTTCTGATGTATGCCGATAATGCACAGATTTCCCACAGACAGTTATTCAGGCAGATTTTTACAGGACTGGCAGGCGTCTATATTCTGGTGATTCCTGTAATGCCTAAACTGCATGGACGCCAGGGAATTCTTGCCCTTCTTACTGGAATGGGGATTTATTTACTTCTTTGTACCTATTTTGTGCGAATAAAAACGGTTTTTCAATATCCGGAAAAATATCTGGGGAAATTTTGGGGCAGATGCCTGGTCTTTTTCTATGTATCCTGGCTTTGGCTTATGGGAATTTTTCTTCTGCTTGTGATAGTATGTGTAACAAAACGGTTTCTGGTAGAGGGCAGCGCTTCCTGGATTATCCTTCTTCTGGCTGGCCTGGCAGCTTATCTTGGAAGTCATCAGGGACTGGAGCGCAGAGGGAGAATGGCAGAGGTGTGCCTTCCGTTTCTGGTTATTCTTCTGGGGATTCTGTTTTTTCTGGGAATTTTGAGAATGAAGCCGGAATATTTACAGGAAATGGGAAGTCTGAGTCTAAAAGGCTGGCTTTTGGGAACCTGGGAAGTGGTATGTATTTTTCTGCCTTTTGTGTTTCTTCCTGTGACCCTTGGAAATGTGAGAAAACCGGGAGAGACAAGACATATTATGGGGAGCAGTATTGTAGTGCTTACCAGCACGCTGGTGTTTGCTCTGGTGCTTTTGCAGGGAAGCTTTGGCCTGGGAGGATACGAGCATAAAAATTATCCTGTCATTGATTTTATGGCGGGGATTCAGATACCTGGAAATTTTTTGCAGAGAGTGGATGTGTTTTTTGTGGCGGCTGTGGTATTTA
>UMED01011490.1_pt1 | contig 10493 bp, 13 predicted proteins | sample 1964661 | NCBI WGS metagenome assembly UMED01 (sample SAMEA4836011, study PRJEB28245) | human gut metagenome | biome: gut microbiome; material: fecal sample | place: Denmark | collected 2008
CATCCGATCCACCTGTCTTTTGGATCTGTATTGGCAGGATAGCATCCTGTATTGTTTCCATAGGATTTCCACTCCAGATCGCAGAATACTGTTACCACGCCGTCTCCGTTCAGATTTCCAGCCTGGACCTGATCCAGATATACTTCCGTTCCATCTGACAAAACGGCTCCTTCTACGTTCAGAGCACGGTTGGAAGGATACAGATATGGTACATCGCTGTTATCTGCCGTATTGTAACTCATCATGGCGCCGTACACAGCGGAATAGCTCATACACCGTCCTGCTGTCATGACCTTCGGCCACAGCACGATCGCATGAGGGTCATCATATCCCATCTGTTCCTTTACCTTGATACAGTCTGTATACTTATGCGCCTGTTTTGTATCAAGATCCAATAGGCACACCGCTCTGAAGGCTCCGTTAATGTCCTGGCATTTTGCCTGAAGCGCCACTCCCACATTGGGCTTTTCCGTCCATCCTGGAGCCAGAAGGATCGAAGGAACCAGCCCGTATTTCGGATATACCTGGCGCAGCACTTCCATTCCGCTTTCCGTTCCATGTTCCACATCATATGCACCGATGAGGTCTTCTTCTGTTACTTTTTCCGGAGCCAGCACGTTTCCTGTTACAGTAACCCCCACTGCACTGTATGCTGCGCCCGTGCTTAAAAGAGTGACTGCAAGACGTCCATAATCATCAAAATCCAGGATGTAATCCTTGTCTTTCTCCAGTTCAACCGATCCTCCCGATGCAACAGCCACCCCTACAGAAGCCGCTCCAACCCGTGATTCCATTTTCGCCGTTACTGTCACCGTATCTTTCAGGACACCCAAAATATCAACTACCGCCCGGTGATTGCTCACTGCATATTCTTTTTCCTCTAACTCCTTCGTATGCTTTTGGGGATCCAGAACATTGACGAAAATAACTGGGGCAATCTGGAACAGCTGGAAGCTTGCATACATCCCCTGACAAAGCGTATACTGTTCCCAATCCTCACTGTATCCTAATGCCTCCTGTGCTTCTTCAAATGTGTCCGCTTTGATCGGCCTGTTTACTGTGGCTGCCGGATCCTTTGCCAGGTTTACCGGTGCCGTTCCAAAAATCACCTGTACGCCGTACCGGGTAGATAAAGGGCTGCGTACAGAAGTTGCTTTTTCCGTTACTTCAATTCCATGCTTATATGCCATGCTTTCCTCCTTCTGCCCGACGGTACAATGCCGCCAGGCCGCTCTCCGGATTTCGCAGCTCTTTTCGTGCTTCAGACAGCTGCTCAACCGGAATCATCAAATCATTTAAAAAGGGTTCTCTTTTCAAAGCCGCTTCCATCCTGGGCGGATAGCCACCTTTAAACGCAGTACCAGTCTGCACCAAATGGCCGATGGACGGGCCAATATAAACCATCGTCTGTTTCATCACCACATTTCCTCCTGTTCAATTTCCGGTATATACCAGATCATTTCTATCCCTGCAAAAAAATGCGGAAATGTATCATCTTCCTGATAAGCCACATTCATCCGGCGGCTGCACCAGAACGCTTCCAGAGATTGTTTTCTCTGAAATCGTTCTATGACTCGTTCCACTGCCGCAGTCAGTGTGTAATATCCGTTCATATCCGGATCTTCGTCCATTACTGCAAACACGATCATGATCCGGACCCTGTTCCCCTGCCCGTCTTTATCGTCTGCCTGATATTCAATGCTGTCTGCCCGGACAACAAAATACGGAAACAGGCTGTCCTCTCCCAAAGGCTCCTTCTCTATACTGTCCGTTTCCCGGAACACAGAAAATATAGGAATGGCCTGTGGGTATCCCTTCATGGATGCCGGATTTCTTTCACAGTCCAGAAAAGACATTTCTTTTGTGATCTGTTCAATCTCTTTAATCAGGCATTTCTGCAATTCATTTACTGTCAATTTTTTCCCTCCAGCGCCATACTGACAAAGTGCTCTAAATTCCGTTCCAGATCATCCTGGATATATGGCTCAACTATGCCATACACCCTTCTGGCATTTCCCAACATCACGGGGACCGATGGGCTTAGCAGATTTTTGATCGGATACCGTTGTTTGCTGCGTCTCTGTGCAACTGCCTTATGGCCGTTAGAAAAGCGTACAACAAACGCTTTTAGTTCCCCTATTTGCAGCTTTTTCATGGGGCTTCTTTTTAAAACCTTTCCCTTTGTTATCTTTGGACGTTTGTTTCCTTTTTGCACCGTTGCCGGAGAAACTTTAAAATCCAGCATCTCCTTGGCTCTTCCCGACGCTAAAAGGCTGGCTGACATACGGTTTGTTGTGGCGCTCCGGATCTTTATCTCCTTCCGGAAGCTCGTTTTCTTAACTGCATACGTTTCCTGCGCTTTCTGTGCCAGTCGCTCCCGCGCCTGGCGGGCAGTGAGATTCAGCGCTTTTTTCAACGCCTGGTCCCTGCTGCCCTTTTCTTCAAGGCGGGAAAAAATCAGATCGACTTCCCTTGTGTCGATTCCGACCGCTATGAGCGTCCTCATGATCTCATCGCCTCCAGACTGATGGAATAGATTCCATCTTCCTCTACAGCATCCGTAATAACATACGGCTGGTTGTCAAAGCTCAGGCTTCTTCCTACCGGCGGTAAGGGTCCGAAACTCGTAGCGCAGGCATAAAAAAGCATCTGGCGCTTATATACGCCTTGCCGATAATCCTTCATTCCGGATTGCCGCTTTTCACGTTCTATCATTTCGTTATCATCCACAATCACGTTCATCCGGCGGCCGCCTACAAGGTGTATTTCTCCAAATTCATCTGGATTAAGGAATACCGATACATTGTCATTTCGTATGATGTCCTTGAATGCATTCCCCATTTTCACTCCTTATGATGTTGTAACTGTAACCGGGGCTGTTGTATCATCTGAAAATGTCAAGGTTCCCCCAGTTACTTTGCCTTCTCCGTTCGTGGTCAGCGAAAGGCTCTTAACACCCTTCCCGGCAGGTCCCGTTGCTCCCTTTGCTCCCGGATCTCCCTTCGGTCCTGTTGCTCCGATATCACCTTTATCGCCTTTCGGGCCTGCTGCTCCAGGATCCCCTTTATCGCCCTTTGCTCCCGCCGCTCCGGGATCGCCTTTATCTCCTTTCGGGCCTGCTGGTCCCGGTTCTGCTGCTCCATTTTCTAATGCGTTCAACCGTTCAGCCGTGATCAGTTCCCCATCGCTCCATTTATGTGGTGTATATGCCATTTTCCAATCCTCCCTACTTCAGATTAACAATAACCATCGCGTCATCTGCCTCTGCTTTTCTCACTGCATAACCCACTGCATTTTTAGGTGCAGCCGCTTTTTCTGCGGCCTCCGCCTCCCCTGCTTTTGCCTGTCCTGCTGTAGCTGCTGCCATTGCAGCGGCTACAGCGGAAAAGCCGGCATCCGTATAATATACATCGGCTCCTGCTTCGATTGCTTCACTGGCTTTTTTGGGTACTCTATATACCCCTGTCATGTGGAGTGTTCCCGTTTCCCCTTCTAAAATGGTTGTTCCTGCGACTGCGATCCGGTTTCCGAATACAACTACTTCTCCTGCCTCAATCGTTTTTCCGGTCTGGTTGGTGTAGTCCAGGATTTCGCCTCTCTGTACATATTCTGCCTTCATCTTTTTTCCTCCTGCTTACTCAATTACTGCTCCCGGATTCTTTGCGATTCCCCGGAAATCCCGCACTGCAATTCCCCAGTCTGTATAAATATCCCAGGTAAACCCTAATACGCCAGGCGCTTCCATACGCCGTACAATCGGGGTTTCCTGACCATTCAGATAATCTACCTGGATGGACCTTGCGCTCATCGGATCTGCCACCATAAACCATGGAGCAGCCTTCTCTCCTGCCAATGTGTTAAGCACCGGCGTCTGTACAACATTAAGTGGATAATTGTACAGGGGGTTAATGTCGTTATTAGCAGATCCCGTAACCTGAGCAGAATGAAGGATAACTGCCAGATCGAATTCGTATCCTACAGGGACAATGATCCAACGGGGTGTTACATAGATCGCATCCCCAAACGGATCTTTCTGCTTCTGCATCTGAAGAATGATCTGCTGGATGGAAACCTGAGAGGGTTTGGTCCCGTTTCCGATAAGGTTTGCATGAGATGTGTCAAACAGTGGCTTCCCGTCCCATACCTTCTCATTTTTGTACAGAAGAGAATAAACCTGCTTGTCAATCGTCATCTTTGCCTTTGTTGCGTACAGCCCCGGAACGCGGGTCAGGAATCCGATATCATCATTGATGAATGCCTGCCTGGTCATGGAGAACTGCTTTCCATACGTTTTTAATTTACGGCTTGGAAGCTTTTCGGTGTGCGGAAGATCTGCCTTGATTTCTCCGTTTTCCGGCACCTCTTCAAAATCTCCCAGCCCTCCGATCACATACTCATGATCCGGGCTTTCCTTAAAGTCGCTAAGGCTGCCTTTGGTTGTCCATGCCTGGAAGGTTGTGGGGACCTGATTATATAACTGCACAATGCTCTTTCGGATGGTCGAATCCAAGATCGCAGGAAAAGCGGCAGTTGGATTATAGAACTGTCTGCAAAGATGGCTGTATAGATCACTGGCGTCCATCCTCAGATATGTCAGGGTATCCTCCCCTGTTCTTGCTGCGCATTCAATCGCCAGATCCCTCAGGCTCATTCCCCTAAACTGTGTGCTGCCCTCTGCCGGCCGTTCCACCGTCACCCCAGCCCGGAGCATCAGTCCATCCGAAGCCGCTTCGCGAAACTTGTCCTGTTCATCCACTGTCACGCGCGCACTGACCGGCGCCCCTGTACGCTGCAGCTGTTCCAGTATTTCCTGTCTGGTACGGTCCATATCATACCCACGGGCAATGTAATCGTCCGGAGAAAGGTCGAAATTCCGGCACAGAGTCGTAATGTCTGCAATCCTTTGACGCTCCTGCGCTACGGCCCTCTGCGCCGCCTGAGCAGGTGTTTCCGTACTTCCTCCATCCATTCCTGCACCCACATCCCTCTGCCCGGATGTTTGAGCCCCTGCGGAACCACTATCATCCGGCAGTGCTTCCAGCTCCCTCTGCAGATTATCGAATTCTGCCTGCTCTTCCTCTGTCAGATTTCTCCGCTCATTTCTTGCCGCGGTCAGGAGTTCCTGCTGCCGCTGCATAATCTGGTCTTTTCTGTTCACTTTCTATACCTCCTGTATTTTTGTATGCAAAAAGAGCGCCTTCAAACAGCGCTCTGATTACCTTCCATATCTGCCAAAATTCAATTTTAACTGTGTTTCAAAATATTCCCGCGTTCTCCCGGAATATCCCTCCATCTCTCTGCCTACTCCTACCGTCGGATCCGCAGGGACAGAAACGATCGAAATTTCATAGGGCACCCATTTCTTTGCAATCTCACAAGGACCCAAAAAACGCCCATCTGCCGATTTCTTTCCAGGCATTACCTCTTCCCAGGAATCTACCAGATACCCAACCGAAACTCCCTTTAGGGTTCCCGACTGTACTTTCTTGTAGATCACATCTGATGCCTCGTCTTCATCGAAACGTATGCGGGCTATTCCCCTGGCGTTTTCATTCCAGGCTTTCAGCACCTGCCCGATCACCTGATCCCTTTTATGGTTAAACAGAACACAGCCGATTTCGTTCAACCGCGTCAAATCCATACACCCTTCCGTGTGGTCCAAAATCTCGACTCCCCACCACCGACTGTATGGTTCTTCTGATGAGAAAGAAAGCTCAACTACCCGTTCCTCTCCCTCAACCGCCCGGATCGACCCTGAAACGCAGAAACGGTCAAGGCTTCCTCTCATTTGTGTCTGTTTTGATTGATTGTCCAAAGATCACACCTCCCATATCAATTCCTTTTTTCATGCCATATTCCATAATTTCGGCAATTTCGTCTACCTGTTCCTTCCAGTCTTTTCCGTTTTCTGCTGCCATATCTGCCCAGGTCTTTTGACCGGTATTAAGTGCTGTCCTATTTGCATTTGCTTCTTTTAGCGGATCGATCCACCTCTTTGGTGCCTGTATCCAGCTGTGGGACAGATAATCTTCCTTTTTTTCTCCCCAAAAATCAGAAATAGATACCTTTCCGGCCAATACCAGGGAAATAACAAAGCTTTCATAAATTTCATCCATGATCTCCAGAAGCTGCTCCTTGTCCTCTTCATACGTCAGGTCATCTTCGATCATGCCCTGTCTGGCTGAGCTGTAATTGCTCTCTGACATATCACGGCTTATGGTTTCGTAACTCAGCCCCTGACCGGCTCCCACCAACCGGATCTCCTGTTTCATATAGGCAGTCGCATCCGTAGCCTGTCCGCTTGGATTAACCACCTGGACCTCATCTCCTGGATTTAGGTACTGTATCATGCCTGGCGTCAGGGTTTTCCCCTGATACCGCTCGTCCGTTCCTGCATTGGCGCCCGTTCCTCCCCCGCCATACCTCCCGATTCCCGATTGTGGCAGAGCACGTTTGATAAAAGCAGATAAACATGCCAGGATCCGTTCTTTCACGCTGACCGCCCGCATAAACTCATTTACACCTCGGATGCGGATCATTGTTGGAGTCATATCTGATATTTCCCGAATCTGAGATGGGCGGTTTTTAGTGTAGAAAAAAATAACATCCTTGGCTTCGATGTATGTAGGATCCACTGCGTCCATACCGTCAATGCTATATTGCCGGACCCAGTATCCCACCGGTTTATTGTATGGATCATATTCGATCCCCCCGGCTACTTTGTTTCCCTGATGTCTGGGAGTAACGGATGTAAGATCCAGTTCGTCCACCTCCAAAGCCTGCAGCTTAAAGGGCACAAGTCCTCCTCCTGTATAACGTTTCAGGATCAGTATCCCTCCATCTACTTTTTTTCTCTGTATTGCCATCCGCATCATGGCATTAAAGCTTTGGGTCCCGGTCACGTCACAGTTCTGCTTCTTGCACCAGATCCGCCAGTAGTGTTCGATCTTCTGATTAAGCCCTTCTTCCCCTGTGGATGCCCGGAGCCGGTATCCCTTCCCGAATATGTTCCGCCTATAGGCCCTAATCACGGAATTCATGATATCTGAATTCCGTTCCATATCCCTTGCCCTGGCCCGTATCGTATCTCTTCCATACCGATCCGTCATTTCTGCCGATTCGATGGAAGCTCTCCAATTTGCATTAAGCCTTCCATAATCCGCCGCATCATAGCTGCGCTGCTCTTTCAGTGCTCTCCGGTATGCTTCCCGTTCATATTCTGCCTTTGGAGAGATAAAGCCGATCATTTGATCCAACCAGTTCACAGTGCATTCACCTCCCTTCAAATACCGCAACTACTGTATCAGCAAATAATCCGCTTGGCTCGTTTGACGCGATCTGGGCCTGCAGCTTACTCTGCATATCCTGTAAGCGGGCCAGATCTGCTCTTGTCAGCCGTCTTGAACCAATCTGGTAGGACTGTCCCCCTACCAGAATGTTATAAATCGCCTGGTTTACCGTTGCCAGCTGCTCCTGAGGAGTACCAAACGGTATCAGTCCCTCTTCCATCTTTCAACCTCCTCTATAACCAATTTTCCTGTGTGCTGATCCACTTTTCCTCTGGTGTATGGCTTCCTTGCTTTTCAGGTTGTACCGGTGCAACTTCCTGCTGCTTCAGATGCAATTCCCTGACACCCATTATTTCCGCTGCTGCCATCGCATACACCTCGCAGTCCAGATAGTGGTTGTCCCCATGGCTGTGTTTTTTTATCCAGCGCAGGCTTCTTGAACCGTTCGCGGCTCTCACCATTGCTTTATGTTCAGATGTAACCTGCATGGCATATTCCTCGTCACAGTCTTTATATACCATCCAGGAACCTATACCATTCTCCCTCTTCATCCTCGCTGCGATCGAGTCTTTATATTTATCGCCATCTACCAGGACCACCTGCATACCATAGGCTTTTGAATCCCTTTTATCGACCTTGCTGATTTTGTACCGGTCCCGCATGGGATTACTGGAGCCCTTGCATGGAAGCGCCCAATCAGAATGGTCAATGCAAAAATCGTATGTATTATCTGCCTGATATCCGGAATCTATCAACGCCAGATTGACTACCATCCTCTCTCCGTCTTCCCGCCGAAATTCCCCCTCCATGATGCGTTCGATCCCTGCGAAATCAAGAACCTGTCCATGGGCTATATTCTGGCTTGTAGTGTATGCTCCAAATGCACGGATCGTATAATACAAGCTCGTTTCCTGAACATCCACGCCCGCCGTAAGCAGTTCCGCCCAGTCTGGAATGATCAGCTTCGGAATTTCCGTCTGGCGCTCCATTACCGTATCCTTACTTGTTTTCAGTTTTGTATCTTCCCACGGTTCTGCAAGCCATGAATTAACAAAATTCTGCAGAAGCTCCGGATCGTCTTTTGACTTTATATACTCCTCTACCACATCCGCCCAGGTAACAAACACACTGTAAAGGGAATTGATCCAATATCCTACGCTTTTCGGTCTTCCAACTCCCCTCTTTTTTGCTGCGACCCATTCCCCTTTTTTTAACATTCCGGGTTTCGCGCTGTCTTCAATGATGCATCCGCATTTTTCGCAGACATACACCGCCGTTTTCGCACGGTCATATGGGCTGAGTTTCTTTTCTTCGTCTTTTTCAAATATAATGCTGCTGAATTTCAGTTCGATCATCCCTCCACAATGCGGACAGGGCACCAGGTAATGGCGGACTTCATCCGCATTATCGTGCAGGCTCCATATATAATTTGTAGCCAGTGTAGGCGTAGAGCAGGCATATACTTTACTCTGGGATTTATAGGTTTTGATTCGTTCCATCGCCAAGTTAAAGGGCGAAGCCTCCTTCTTGGAAGCTCCGCCCATCTTGTCGATCTCATCAAAAAACAGATATTTAATTGCTTTCGACGCCAGTTTTGCCGGCGATCCGGCGCCGCGCAGATACAGAACCATCGTTTTAAACTTTAACCGCAGCTCTTTGGAGCTGTTCTCAAAAAACACTTTCCGTATTTCCGGAATCAGCCGGAACGCCGGTTTTAATTTATCATTTGAGATATCCTTAGCCAGATCATCAGAAGGATAAACGATCATCGTAGGGGCCGGCTGCTCCATGATAAGGTAACATAAAATATTGATAAGAGCCTCCGTACCGCCGATCTGTGAGGATTTGCAAAAATAAATCTCGCGTATATAAGGGTCATTGATCGCATCCATGATCCCCACCAGATAGGGCGTCACACTATTCGACCACTTTCCCGAAATATTACTGGAATCATCCAATACACGGTATTTTTCCGCCCACTGGCTGACCGTAAGCTCCTCTGGCTTTGCCAGCGTATGCCGTATAACTCGTTTAAATAATTTCTTTGTTTTTATTTTCGACCGGCTTCTCTGGCTCATGCGTGCTTACTCCTCCTCTTCCTCTCCTTCCTCATCTTCTTCGGGTAAATATACATCTCCCTGGTCGATCTCATCCGGATCATATTCCGAAAGTTCTTCCAGGGTATCCAGCATATTTTTCTGTATGATCTGTATGATATCGTTGATATCCTCCAGGCCTGCAATCTCCATAGCAAGTTTGGAAGGCAGTGCAAGGAGCCTGTTTTTAAAACGGATCAGCATATCCGATAGATAAAATTCCACATCGGCCGCTTCATGCAGCTCTCTTCTCAGCTTTCTCAGCTTCAGCAGAGAGATCTGCCGCTTCACTTCTTCGTGTTCCGCCTGCACTTTCTCCTTAGAGATCAATGCACTGCGTCCCAGTTCCGCATTTACCTTATATTCGATATATTCCTGAACGCAGTTTTCGAGCGGATATCCTCGTCCATTTTGGGCTGTTTGGAACAACCCTTCTTCTCTCAGCGCACGCACTCTTCTGCTTGATATTCCAAGGCATTGCGCCAATTCCTTTTGATTCACAATCATATTTTTTTCTGTCCCTCCTGTATCTCCCCTTTCATATTTTTCTACTACCCATGCAGCGCCCCAAAAGCGGAAGGAAGTACCGTAAAAAAAATGTCTGTACAGAGAAAAATACCGAACCTTCCGCGACCCGCATAGGGGGGTAGGGGGCTGGAAGGACCCGTTTTTTCTCCCATAAGCGTTGCATAAAAAAAGGATAGTCACACCTACCCTTTTAAAATCATTTATTTATGCTTGACAAGCACGTAAATACGTGCTATAATTAACCATAGAAAGGAGAGAAAAGCAAATGAATGAATCCATAAGTGAGATCATCAAAGACCTTTCGGAAGCGTTTCTTGCGCTCGTCACCGCCATCTGCCTGATAGTTAGGACGAAGCAGGAAAACAAATCCAAAAGGTCTAAAAGAAAAAAGAAGTAAGAACAGGGGCTTCGGCCCCTTTCTTCCTCACTTATAATATAGCACAATCATTTGCTAAAATAAACTATGAAAATTTACCGTAACATTTTAATCGCCCTTGCCATCCTTTTTCTTTATGAGGGCTTCAATGGCGAATTCTATGCCCCTACTGTTTTCGATTGCTTTAAATGGCTTTCCCTACTC
>UMED01028349.1_pt1 | contig 10343 bp, 14 predicted proteins | sample 1964661 | NCBI WGS metagenome assembly UMED01 (sample SAMEA4836011, study PRJEB28245) | human gut metagenome | biome: gut microbiome; material: fecal sample | place: Denmark | collected 2008
CATTGATTGTGTGCGAGCATCGTTGAGTTGACGTTGCCAGTTTTGCACGGCATCTCCTGATTGAGCATATGCCCTTTCTGCACGCTGAACTACACCTTCGAGTTCTTGCATTTGTGCTCGCTGCTCTTCAATGTGCTGCGTGATTGATTCGTCCGATGTTTCAGATTGTTGGCGTTCTAGTTCTGCCAAAGCTGTACGTGCTGACGCAAGTTGTGATTCGTACGATTCAAGCGAAGAACCTGCCTCTTCATAGTTGCGTCGTGCGTTCGCAAGTGCTTCTTCAAGAGTTTCTTGAAGTCTTGTGCTTTCTGATAAAGTACGCTCCAAAGTGCTATGTCTCGCTTCGAGTGCTTCCACACTGTTTGCCTGACCAGCAAATTGTTGCGTCACCATATTCATTTCCGAGCGCATTGTCCGCAAGGAAGTGTTGCAAGATTGCACCTGCTGTCTAAAATCCGCTTCGCCACCAAGCACGATACGCGCTCCGATTTGTCGTTGTCCTCTTGCCATTTCTACACCTCCTAGTTATCTATATTCCAAACCAACTGTTTTACAGTTGCGTTTTGTTGTCGTTTCCATTGCAAGATTAGTTCCTGCATTCTCCAAAAAGATTCATGCTGAACCTCTGTTTTTGTTAAACCGATTTGAAGACCTACGAAAAGTAGCCAGCTAAAATCGATTAAGCACTTGTGCTCGCTGTCTCTGTAACAGTCTTCTTCGGTCGTTTTTTTACTGTTTTCTTCTTTTTTTTTCCAGCGATACAGCTAGAAAATTCCTGATATACGAGTAATGATAAATCGTTGATTGTATATTCATCTTGCTGTTTTAATTCTTTGATTGATGGAATGGCGTACTGTCCATTGGTGACCTCGCGTGCTTCCTCAAGCATCCATACAAGTGATTGGATGACCAAGCCAATATTCGGGATTGTCCATCTTCCTATTGATGTATCCATGACTCCATCACTGTCGATACGAGGTTTAAATCCTTTGATTTCATACTCTGCAATTTGTATATCACCGATTTTTTCTTGTATTTTTTCCAAGACGAGTAGGTCACAGCGCAAAGGTAATTCGTCGCCACGATATTTGAATTTTGCCATTTCGGCATCTGATAAAATCATCTATAAAATCCTCCTTTCGCCTCATTTATGAGGGAAGACACTCTAAAAATTACAAAAAATATACAAGGATAGATATGCTCTATCCCTGTATACGTGTTATTTTAGGAGCGTTTTGTTCTTACGCTCCTCCGTGCTTTGGGAATTTCTTTTTGAGATAATCCAAAGCCTCCTGTTCAGTATCGAAGCACTGCTCGTACTTGTAGTCACCAGTATCGATTGGAAGTGCTGTACCTTCACAACTTGGTGTTGTGAATTGTGTAGACTCTCCACGCGTCTGAATCTCAGTTGTTGGGTCTTTCCATTGTGTCTTTGGAAAAGCCTGAACCTCGAAGATTCTCTTTCCATCGATTTTCTTAACACCAATCACGGCGAAACCAACATACGCTGCATCATCGTCCACATTGTATGTATACTCTTTGTGAGTAGTTCCTTCCGAACCTTCCTTATGTCCGAACATAGTTTCCTTGCATTTCTCAGGAACATCTGTAGTTCCTAAGGATAAAGTTGCAGAAGTGACAGCTTTTTCACTTTCTGCCAAGATGTCATCTCCGTATAACGAAGCCTCAGCCACATTTGGTGTCATACTGAAAGAAACAGCCTTACCAAAAGGTACACCATCAAGATAGTTGCCTGCGTTCACGCTATCCAAAGGATAGATGATAGGCTTTCTTAATCCAATATATGCCATAATAATTTTCCTCCTATTTGTCTATTTTTTATATATCAACATCATCTTCAAACTCAAAGACGATGTGACGAACTGTGTTGTCTTCCTCTGTCGTGTTAAGCACTACAGATGGATAAGTAAATCCTTGCTCAAAAAGTGCTCGAACAAGTTTCAATTTTAAATCGAAAAAATTACGATTTGCGGGCAAATACAAATGAGCTTGTAAATCCGTAATGATATCAGCTGGGACATCATCCCCGAAATTGTAAGGGGTCTCGCTCACGATGTTATAAACAACATAGGTATCTTCCCCGTTGGTGTTAAAATCAGGATAGGCAGGAAGCTTTAACGACTTGCAAGCCTTCTGAATTTTTTGAAAACTATTCATGCTAAAACCTCCTATAATCCATTCCTATCAAGATATCTATTGAAAACATCTTGCATCTTATCGCACACGTCATCGTGGGTAGCTCTGACAGTCGGCGTTATAACAGGGGTGGCTGGCTGATTATTTTCCCGTACACCATATTCAAGGTACGCTAACTTTTCCATGTTTCTAGTTCCAGATTTCCTGTCTACGCCACTAGGACCAACAAAAATGCTGTATTTATCACGCTTTTTCTTTGCTCTCTGAATTTTAATAGAGCGAATCATTGCACCTGTGTCTCTATGAGGTTCTGCCAACTGTGATAATTTTGCTTTCACAATCGGAGCAGATTCTTCTAAAGCAATAGGAGCAATAGCTTCAATATCTACTGTTGTGAGAGATTCCATCAATTCATCAAGTCCTACACTTGTTTCAAAACTTGCCATTCTCTCTCACCTCACAAACCAATTCAAGCTTATTTGATGTTTCTTTTTGATGTGTTCGCTTAATATCATACACAACTTGGTCAGACTCATCGATTAAGTATCCTTGTTTCTCATAACAAGCCTTGTCGATTTCATAAATACAAGAAACCGAATAACCCATCTGATGTGCTACAAGTTCATCTGACCTTGTTGTATCTTTCTTCCTAGCTGGAATGTTTTTCGTATACGTTTTGTTATGTGTAACAAAACCATCCTCATCCTGTACAATCTCATCTTTGTTTGGAAGCGAAATCGAAGTATACATCTACATCACCTCCACAGGTTCCAAGGATAACTTAAAAACTTTTCTATGATACATCTCCAAATACTTATCAGTATCCGTTCTGTCATCACCACGAAAAGCCTTGACGTACAGCACGATACACGTCAGAACACGAGGATTTTCTGATGTATCAGAAAGAAGAACTGCTGGAACACCAGCAGTCTTCATCTCTTCAATACAATCATCAATCAAAGCCTGAAATTCACTGTCGTATACTGTGATGGATGCGGGAATTCCGCACCGCACCTTTACCTGTTCAAGCATCGTTGCCATGCTCTTCCCTCCTTCACATCAACTATTTTGCAACTTTCATTGTTGCGTATGTGAATGCGTCTTTATCTACAACCTTGTAGTCTGCACGCATATCAGCTCTGTAGATAGTTCCACGCTGTTCGAAAGCATTGAAACCTGTTACGGATGCTACATTAGATGCAAACAAACTTGTTTGCTGTCTATCATATAACTTGATACCCTCACGCAAATCACCAATGATGAATGGGATAATCAAATTTCCTACTGCTGTAGTTGTATCTGTTGGCAAATCAGCATTTGGGAATACAACAACAGGTAACACCTTAGCACCACAACGAAGCTGTAACTGTGCTGGCGCTGTTGGGTCTGGATTTAACAACGGACGACCGTTCTTATCTTCCAAAGTATCCAAATAGTTCACACCATCATCATTAGTAACAATGACCTTGTCATACACACTAGAGATAGCATTTGCTACAGTTTTGATACCTGGTAAACCAGCCTTCATAGCTACTTCATCTTTTGCAGCCTTTGCAATTTTGAAAACCTCACGGTTATCTGTTGCCAAGGAATTACGACCTACCCAATTAACGATTTCCGATTCCAAATTTGCATCTGTGTCAGCAAGCAAATCGTTGGATACAGGTAAATAACCACCAAAATCCTGGATGGCGTAAGTGATTTGCTCGTACTGTGGTTCAGTAATAGCTTGCACCTTTCCATCTTCGGTAACCTTTGCAAAACCTGTCAAAGCAGCCTTCTTTTCATAGGTTCTTGAACCTTTGTTAGTTGTGACAGCCTCAACACTAATCACATCTCTGACAGATTTGTGTGTTTCTTTGTAGTGGTTGATTTTTGTTTGGATGTCTTGAGGAACGATATAACCACCATTTGCATCGGTACCTTCCTTCATCAAGTTCATTGGCAACTCTCTTACATTCTGAGCGAATGTTTTCTCTGTTGATACAACCTGAACAGGTGATACCTGATTTGTTACAGGTTCATCATCTTCCATATCTTTCAAAATATCGAATTTATCCTGTAACTCTTTCAATTCCTCTTTTGCAGTTTTTGCTTCTGCGATTTGTCCAGCATCAACCAAAGCCTTTACTTCTGCTTTTTTATCGTTGATACTATTTAAAAGTTCTAAAAGTTTCTTATTCATTGATTTTTCCTCCTGTTTACTTTCTTATTAAAAAAGACTTAAACACCATACATGTCTAAGTCTTCAATAATAGCCTTTGCCATTTCTTCATTTTCTTTAGCTTTTGCCATCTCTGATTTTGCTCGATTGAGCATCTCATCTGTCATTTTTAATCCAGATTCGTATGAATTCAAAAATTGAACATTCTGTGCTGGTGCATCAATGGAATCTACAAATCCATATTCGACACACTGATTTGCTGTGAGCCAAGTCTCTTTATCCATAAGAGAAAGAAGTTTTTGCATATCCATTCCAGTTTTCACAGCATAAGCATTTGCCAATGCTTCATTCATTGCTTTCAGTTCCTGTTTGGCTTTTTCCATCTCATGATAATCACCACTTGCACCACCTGATACATTGTGAATCATCAACATTGCTACAGGTGACATATCGGACTGTCCAGCCATTGCAATGATGCTCGCTGCACTACAAGCCATTCCCTGAATATGAATCCTTGTCCTTGCATCCTGTCGCAACATAGAATAGATTTCTTGTCCTGCTGTAACATGTCCACCGCCTGAATTGATGTATACATCAATCGGCTCCTCTTTCGGAGTAGCATCAAGAATAGCCTTTACAGACTTCGGACAAGTACATTCCCATCCGAACCAATCGTAAAACTCAGCATATTCATTAACAACAATATCACCTTTGATTTGAACATCTGCCATTATGTTGTACCTCCTTTCTCCGTATTTCCTTTATATTGTGAACCTACACTTGTAATCGGAATGTAATTTCCGTTACACATGAGGATGTCACCACCTTCTGCATCGTCAAGGTCAAGATATCTACGAGCTTCGTTTGGCTTGTAAATACCATTATTTACACCTTGACTGAGTGTCTCCATCTGAGTCTTAGCGTCTGCTCTCAGTATTGCTCTTTCATTGAATTTATAGAAGAATCCATCTTTCACTTCCTGTGGGAGTAACACTTTTGCATTGAGTTCTTCTTCCCACATCTTCAACCTGTATTGCATCGTATCGACTAAAAAAGAGAGTTGCTGTTGCTCTGAATTACTATACGAAGCATGGTCATAATCATTCAGTTGGTTCGGTTTAATTCCAAAAGCGCCCGCAATCTGCAATGCTGAATACTTTTTAAGTTCATAAAACTGAGCATCCGTAAACGATTGATTTAGTGGTTGCAAGTTCAATCCAAATGGAATCGGAATCACCTTACCTGCTGATTCAGGACCAGTTAACTTATCAGCAAATCGCTTCTGCAACTGCTTTACTCTGTCATCATCCAAATCGCCTGTGTACTGCATCACCATGGATGCAGTCATTCCATTCTTATACAGATTAGAAATAACTCTTTGCGATTGTTGGTTTGTTGAAATCGTGTCTTTCAAGATTTCTCGAACAGGTTCTCCTGTAATTCCATTCTTGGAATACCATGTTTTAATATGAATAACTTCCTCTGATTTGAGAATGTATTCTTTTCCTGAAACTTTGTCTCTATATTTATAGTACAAAGCATTCGGGTCATCATTCTTAAAAATCCCTGCATTATCAACCAAAACGGTTACACAGCTTGAATCGAGTGGATACAATCCATTGTATTTCATCTTGCCTTTATATTTCCCAGTCATCACAAGCTCTGAGTCAATATAAATATAACCATTTCCATAATGCTCACACATCATCTCAGTTGTTGTAAACAATGTGGAAGGTGTCATATATGGGTTAGGTCTTACGGAAAGTAAATACGACATATCTGTATGTTTTGCTCGCTTACGACCACCATCTGTTTGTTGGTAGTAATTCAATGGAAGTTTTCCCATCGTCTCTGATAACATCTTCAAACAAGTAAAGTACGTTGCTTCGTTAATACTTTCTGTATTGTTTGCATCAATACCCAACCAATCAAGAAGTCGTGTATCATTCAATGATACAGATTGATTTGTTGCCTGTGGTCTGAGCACATTGTAAATATCTCTTAAAAATCCCATTTTATCACCTCCTACATTTACCAATCTGAATTAAGCCATGCATCAATTGCATCCAACACAGAACTGTTAAATTCATGATACATAGCAAGTTTAAAACCGCACAAAGTAGCATCAACAGGGTCAATGCGCTTTGTGGTCGCATCTTTATCAATTTTAATCAATCCATTGTTCTGTCGAACAACAGCGTTTCCCATAGCATAATTAAACAGTGGATTCACCACATGATATACATTCCCTGCATAAACCTGTTCTCTGAACCCGCTTGTACTTTCATTCAAAGATTTATGTGATTGATACACCTCTTCAACATCATATCCTTCATCTGACATTTGCATCATGGCAAGAGAAGCATTCGCGGGGTCAAAACACCAGCAAGCAATATTCCAACCTTTTGCTTTTACAAAATTGAGTACATACTCAATTACTTGCGATTGGTCAACGATTGGCGTATCTGTGATTGTCAAAAACCCCATACGCTCCCAAGCATCATACGGCTGTTTGTCTTTCAAGATATGCTCCTGCAATCTCTCTAAGTTTGGAATGAAACTGTGTGTCCATACAAGATACTTAACTGTCGGATTTCCCTGTCGGTCTCTCTCCGTTTGGTCTTGGTACGGAATTACAAAAGAAACAGATGTCAAGTCAATTTTCGCTGAAAGGTCAACTCCCACATACACTTCCATTCCTGTGGTATCAATCGGAATTTCTTCTTCTGTGATTTCACAGGCTTTCCATTTCTCCATATCCATATAGCCGTTCTGACGTGCCTGAACCCACACATTCAACATCTTTGTCAAGAATGCTGTCATCTTCTCAGGAACTATCATAGCTTCCTTAAAAGCCTTTCTGATTTTGTCCTGACCATCCTCATAGCTCATACGGATAGGATTTGCCATGTGCCAGTATCTCTCGTTTGATAGTTTCTTCATGTCTTTTGCAACAGACAAATCAACCTCTAGAATATCAATCAAATAATCATCTGCATCCACATCAATGTTTGGGTTTAAGATATCTGATACATACTTGTATTCCACCGTATAACATGGATAAGATAAATCCATACCCGCAGTCGTGATGATGATAAGAGTCGGGTCTTTCGTATTAGCACCCAAGAACAAATCCAAAAACTCATCGGTTGGATGCTGATGAAATTCATCGATAGACAATACAGCAGGGTTGGTTCCATCACCTGTTTTCTTATCATCTTTTGATAATGTTTTCAGGAATGAACCTGTTTTCGTATGTGTGATTTGATTATTTGTTATCTTGAATTTCGTCCGAAGAGGACTACCAGCAAGCATCAAACTACACTCGTTGAAGATAATCTTTGCTTGGTCTCGCTTAACACCTGTGGTGTAAGCTTCGTAGATTTCTTTGTTTCTCGTGGATGCTACAGCAATCTCATACAGAAGAACACCTGCAATCATTTGTGATTTTGCATTCTTTCTCCCAACTTCAACAAATAACTTGTGAAATCTTTTGCATCCTGTATCCCTCATACGCCAACCATACAACTGACACATGACAAACTTCTGCCATGTCGTAAGGGAGATAGGCTTTCCTGCCAAAACACCTTTGCTGTGTCGGAGATATCCGAACCAGTCTACAATCTTCTGAGCTTCTCGCTCATCCCATTCGAATGTACAGGCAGGGTCTTTAGCTCTCTCTACATCCTTCAGGAACCTCTTAACTGCGTGTTTGTGTTTCTTACAAGAAATATAGTCTTCATATTTAGAAACTCTTACATCTCGTAAACACAAATCAGCATATTCAATTAACTCATCAAGGATTGATGTATTAGATGTCACCAAACTCATCCTCGATATCTTGTTTTTGCTTGTCTACTTTCGCCTGCCCTTGCTTGATACGGCTATTCATCGTAATTCCGCACAAGTCTGCAAAAGTTCGCATTTCCTTTCCCCACTTGATACAAATGTTATTGAGTGGGTTTTCTTTTATATAAGAAAAGCCTGACTCTTCGTCTTGATTGACAATGAGCAGGCTTTGCTTTGCTAAATCTTCAGTTGCTTTGCGATAGTTTGCAAATGCATTACAGTAACCGGCTAAGGCTTCCAAATCTAAGTTCCCAGCGATGTTGATTTTCAACAGCTGTGGGATAACTCTTTTCCATTCGTTTTTCGCGATTGTAGAGTTCAGCCACGCTGGCGGTTTCATGATTTCTTCTACATCTGTCTGTACAGATGCTTCGGCTTGTGTTCTCTCTTCAATTTCTTGCTTTGTTAAGTGTGCCTTTTGCGTAGACACTGCTTTTTTCCGTGCTGGCATATAGCACACCTCCAATTTCTTAATTTATGTCAATTTTTGATTTCGGAAAATTTCGTAAGGAAGACTAGGCGAGCGGAATGGGCTTATTTGAACCTTTTTTTCTATACGCCCCTTGAGTATAGCTGTCACATCTCCATCCGTCTCAAGCATTCGTATAACGTCGCTTGCATTGCTCGCTTGTCTGCTAAAGACTTATCGTACGAAGCATGAATGATGTTATGTGTTGAACTCGATACAGGTATCAGGTTCTGCTCGACAAGTGCTTGGCTCTTATCATCTTTCAGCTCTATGATATGGTGGACAGTATCAGCTTTCTCTATCTGTCCATACAAGATATACGCATACACATCTATGCTATCGTACTTGTCTAAGATGTACTGGCGCATACGCTTCCAAGATGTGGAACTGTAGAACCTAGCAACCTCTTTATCTCGTGCAAGTCTGTCATACTCTTTATGTCTCTGTTTTACACACTCGCAAGTCTGTCCAACTTCAAGTCTTTTTCCGCATCTGCTACATCGTTTATATATCATAGCTGTCTGTCCTCCAATGTTACATCATCACAGAAGCTATAGTCATCATCGTCTAAGACCTCATAATCATCATCGTAACTATCTTCTACAGCATCATGGTACGCGTCCATGTAGTAGTTTCTGTCTTCCGCAAGCGATTCAATCTCTTGTTCATAGCGTTCAGATAGTCTTTCAAATAAATCAGTACACACTTTGATATGCTCACACTGTGCGAAGTCATAAGTTAATCGAGTTCCATCTTCATTTCTATGTGTCTCTTGATAGATGCTAAGTCTGCGTTTTTTGCAACCTTGGCAGAAGTCTTTATCCCTAACCTCAAGTGTTCCCATGCGCGCACCTCCTTTTTTAAATGAAAAAAGCAACCTGATATAATTCAGATTGCTTTTAAATGTTGTCTTGATTTAGTTTTTGTACTTTACTGCAAAACTGCATCAATGTGCTCTTGGCTTTCTTCGTCGAAATCATCATACAGGTCTTCAAGAGTATGAATTCTCTCGATTAAGTCGCATTGCACAAATTTGCCATCCACAAGCTTTTCACCAGTGGAAAGTTTGAAAACCTTCTCACCTTCATGCTCAGATAACCAAGCCTTGAGCTCGTCATCATCAGATGTGAGAATCTGAGAAATGATATGGCATTCGCTGCCAGTCTCACCTTCGTACGCAACAGCGTTGATGGCATAATCTCTGTTCAAAAGTACAAAGTCTTCTGTTAAAATCATAATCTTTTCTTTCCTTTCTTTATATATAGTATAGTATAAATTTGATTATACTACTCTAACCATACACATACAAGTAAAAAGTGCTACGACCTGTTGAGTGAGAGACAAGCCGTAACACCTTTAATGTATGATATAAAAGAAAGGAGTCAAGTTATGAAAAAGATTAGTTCATAGAAAAAGCATTTATATATACTTTTCTATGCTACTATTATAGCATTTCTCCATTTAAAAGTCAACATTTTTACAACATTTTTATCGTATATTTTTAACATTTTATAACAATGCAGAAAACCCTTTAATTTCAAGCATTTTTGCGACACCTATAATCATCGTATATGATACATCAATAGTGATATAACACATATAATCATCTCTTTTAATATGATATAAAACATACAAATTATGATACAGCGAAGGCATTGACAATCATTGACAATTACATGGACAATTACAGATTGTCAAGCCGTA
>UMED01019090.1_pt1 | contig 10322 bp, 9 predicted proteins | sample 1964661 | NCBI WGS metagenome assembly UMED01 (sample SAMEA4836011, study PRJEB28245) | human gut metagenome | biome: gut microbiome; material: fecal sample | place: Denmark | collected 2008
ATCAGATTCATTATAAAATGTCTCGGAAAGTGTCTTAAATTACTATACCATTATACCAGGTGGAAGGAACGGATAAAGAAAAATTAAGATTTAAAAACATCTCATGTTACAGTTTATCCCACCGCGCTGATTCATTTAAAAACATCTCATGTTACAGTTTATCGACCAAGAGCTATTAAAGGAATACTCCCCAGAAAATTTAAAAACATCTCATGTTACAGTTTATCCTCTATTTCATCTGCTCTTAATGTTCTAAATTTCAATTTAAAAACATCTCATGTTACAGTTTATCTTGATGGAACTGATTCTTACGGCTCCGTTTTCCAATTTAAAAACATCTCATGTTACAGTTTATCGACAACACTACCTGTAATCCAGTCCGCTTCGCCATATTTAAAAACATCTCATGTTACAGTTTATCATAATTCTATTTTTCTACAACCTACATATTCGAAATTTAAAAACATCTCATGTTACAGTTTATCATGCAGAGCAGAAGCAGCAGTATGAGATGGATAAGTATTTAAAAACATCTCATGTTACAGTTTATCGAATCCGCAGGAAATTAAAAGCGCAGGAAAGTGGAAATTTAAAAACATCTCATGTTACAGTTTATCTGTAAGGGTTGGGAAAATGCTAGAGGTTGTCGCATATTTAAAAACATCTCATGTTACAGTTTATCTATGCAGGGCGAGATTGATAAGCTTAATCAGCAGTATTTAAAAACATCTCATGTTACAGTTTATCGAATCCGCAGAATACCAAGCGGATTGAAGTGTTGAAATTTAAAAACATCTCATGTTACAGTTTATCTGCATCCGATGCAGCTGCCTTTTGGGATAAATCCCTATTTAAAAACATCTCATGTTACAGTTTATCCAGATCCGGAAAAATCTGCTCCAGATCCGGAAGCATTTAAAAACATCTCATGTTACAGTTTATCTGGAGAGAACTTGTATGGCAGGATAGACAGTTTCTATTTAAAAACATCTCATGTTACAGTTTATCAATAGTCTGGCCAAAATGATTGGAAAGGAAAATACATTTAAAAACATCTCATGTTACAGTTTATCGAAACAGAAGCCTTACAGAAAGTGCGGGAGGAACATTTAAAAACATCTCATGTTACAGTTTATCCCTCGTATTTATGCCCTTTTTTCTTTCATATTTAATTTTTTCGTTGATTTTAAGCCATTTTCACTTTTTTTACCAGGTGTTTTTCACTTCTGCTACTTTATCTTAATATCTCATAAATCTCTGCATTTTACAAGGCTTTTTCTATATTATACTTTTTTAAGCCTGGTAAATTTTTCTTCCTCATATACGTATATTTCTAATTTTATATAATCAGGTCCTCCCCTGTAGCATGACCTCCACACCCTAAAACTTCCTCTCCAAACACACTATTATTTAATAATTTTATGATACATATAAAATCTTCATTTTTATCAATCACTCCATTTAACTCTTTTCGCAATTGTATAAATTTTGACGGTGTCATTTCTCCTCGAAATACAGATTTCTGAAAATGAGAAAGATATTTTTTGCAAATCTTAAATACTTTCTGTACTCTTTTTTCTCCCACATCATAAAATAAAAATGCATAATTATAATTTAATTGTTTTTTCATCACATACCTTCTTTCAAAGAAAATGGAACAAACTCATTCCCTTCCAAAATATTTTTTATCAATTTGTAACAATCTAATTTAATTGCTGTGCGATATGAAACTTTACGTTTTAATCTCGGATGTTGGAAAACATTTTCCAAACGTGCTTCAAATGCTTCAATAAATATTTTTCTTCCTTCTTCATTTAAAATGCAATAATTTACACTTTTCTCAAAATGTTTTTCCACTTGTAATTTCCGGTTATTAACCAAATCAAAAATTGTTCTAAATACTATTACAGGCTTAAATACTTCACTAATATCTAAACTCAATGAAAATCGTCCTTCTGACGGTTCATGTAAAAAACTAATTCTTTGATCCAAATGTGTTTGATAAATCGCTGAAATTGTTTTTGTATATAAAAGTGTATTTCCAAAAGAAACCAGTGCATTTATTGGATTATCTGGGGGACGTTTGACTCGTTTATTCATCACGAAATCTTTAGGAAGAAAATATTTAAAATCATTGTAAAAACGAATCCAAACTTCTCCCTCGCATGCCAATAATCGCTTAATATCCTGAGCCTGATCAACTTGTGTAAAAAACACCTTCCTAATCCAATCAATAGTTTCCTTCACCTCTTTTTTATCATGCTTGTAATAATGATATAGAATTTCATAAATATTAACTCCTATTCCTTTTACAATTGCACGAGCTATATCCATTCGTTGTTCCTCATACTTCAATGCTTGTTTGACAATTAATTTCCCACTCAAATAATGATCTCTCGGATAATACGTCCCACTATATCCTCCATAATAGTTAAAAAAATGAATAATAATATGATTTTGAGATAAAAAATCCAATAGTTTTGTATTTATACTGACTTCATTAAAACAATATATTTCTTTTGTATTCTCAACTGGAATATACACATTCCGTCCGTCTTTGCGAAAACATAATGAATTGTCTTTTCTTGTCAGTTCTCCCATTGACATAATGTATCTGGTAGTTCCCATAACATCTCCTCCTAAACATAACAATATTCATAATATGCACACTTCTTACAAGTAGCTTTGTGAATACACTCTGGCGGCTCCTCTTCTTCCAGTAACTGTTCTATTTGAGTTATATAAAAATCTAATTTTTCTTCTAATTCTTTTGTCAATTCCAGAATAAAAATTTTTTTATCTTTTTTATTCTTTTCCACAAACTCCAATCGCCCTTTTCGAACAATTCCCTTAGACTTCAAAACACTTAAATAATACAATAGCTGCCATTTTGCAGCTTCCACATCGGCATCAGACTTTTTTATTTCTGTCAAATATTCTTTTGTCAATTTATCCAATCGAATATTTTCTATAGCAATCTCTGTATTTTTTGAATCTTCTGCACGTTCTTGATGAATTGCTTTTCCTATCTTTACTTGTTCACTATTATCTTCCAAATTCAGTCTATTGCCATGTAGATAACATTGTCTTTTGCAATGAAAATAATAATTAATTAATGTCCCATTCACTCTCATAAAAATACCACCTTCATCAGAGAAATAAATCTGTCTCATTTTCCAATATTTTTCTGTTCAAAACACCATTTTCATCAAAATATTTTTCTCCATTTTCAATATAATAAATATCCCCAATCTGTTCATCTTCCTGGAACTTTGTTTTTTCACTGAATTGATAAATAAACTCATTCATTTTGCTTCTAAGATTTCTTAATTTTACAATTTTTTCACTATATTCTATTGTTTCATTTTCAAGGAGATCTTTATATTCCTCCCAAATTTTCCGTCCATCAATGATTTCTTTATCTTCTCCCATTACCTCCCTTCCTAAATATACAGAAATCATATGTCGATCATCCTCAATCAATTTCATTCTATTATCTATCTCAGGGAATTTCAGCTTTTGGACACTTTCTCTAAAAAAGTATTTTACATTCTCTTCATTTATGCCGCTTCCGCTTTCTTTCACTGCCGGAAGAATATTTTCTTCATAAAACTTTGGAAAATTTTTTGTTGTTAAAATTTCTCTCATTGCAGTTGTCTTCAGCGAAAATCTATCTTCTCCCCTAACATCACCCTCATAGATTTTCCCCGCATCATCCATATCAAAAAAATATACAGTTCCTCTTCGTTTTGCAGAACGATTTATTCTTCCCATAAACTGTTCTTCACTATCTAGCCTTGATATATCTTTGTATCCAATATCCATATCGATATCAACACCTGCCTCTATCACCTGAGTTGCAATCAAAATCACAGATTCCAATTCTTGTATTTTTTCTATGATTCTTTTTCTTTCCTGGATACTACTGTCCCCTGTCATCACCAATACCGGATAGTCCGTTTGTTCCTTCATTCTTTCATAAAACTCTTCTGCACTTTTTTTCTTAATAAACTCTACCAGCACTTTTTGATTATTTGTAATATTTGTGCAAATATGTTCCTCCAATTTCTCTAATGTCATTTTCTGATCTAGTAATCCATAATCTGCAACAACTCGTTTTGCAAATTTCGGATGATGAAAATATTTTTCTCTATCTTTTATCAAATGAACAGCCTTCATCTGATTATCCGTAAGTATCTCTAAATTAGGTAATGTTGCCGACATAATAATTATCTTAACATGCAGTAGCTTTGCAAATGCTTTTAAAAAAGTAACAATCTCTTCCCAACGTGAGTTTTTGTAGCTTTGAATTTCATCAAGAACAATAATAGAATTACATAACTGGTAAAACCCAAATACGTCTTCTTTATAATGTCCGAACAATGTACGAAATAGCATAACATGTGTGGATAGTACGATTGGATAATTTAAAAATTGCCTATCTAACAAAATAGTTTGATATTTTTTCCCCTTGTCTTTTCCACCCCAGTCATCTTCATCCGCACGCTCTTTCAAAGGTACCAGCGAATTAACCACCGCTACCTGTGACATTACCTCTTTATTTTCTCCAAATATTCTGCTGATAGTTTCCATATTTTGTTCTACAAGTGTATTAAATGGATAAATATAAAATATTTTTTGGATATTCTTATCTTGTTTCATAAGTTCAAAACTTAAATTCATTGCAGTATTACTTTTTCCACTTCCAGTCGGAGCTTCTAAATAAAAAATAGAGTCATTTATATTTCTTTTCAATTCATTTTCTGCATCTAAAAACATTTCTGTCCGCAGAATATTGATATCCTGCTCTTGTTTCAGTTCTAATTGTTCTTTTGGGTAATGTTCCTGCTGATAATTACGAATACTCTTCTGAACAAAGCTATTTTCATAAATATCTATAATTTTCTCACATTTCTCAAGCTCGCCAAAATTTTTAATCTCTACCCCTTTCATATATTCTGATGTTGCATAATAATCGGATGCAACAAGCATAGAATATAACAATCTTGTGAACCCATACAAATAGACTAGTTTCTCTGTTTTCTCCTGACCATTTCTCCCTAACATATTTTTCCAACTTTTTCTTAGTTTGGAATTTTTTTCTTCTCCCCATTCCCTTTTCCAACATTCTATCCATTCCTTAGCTCTGATTCCCAAATCATCTCCCTCTCCATTCCTTCCAGTTAAGGAATTCAAATAAGCTTCTAAGTTCACTAATTTCCCATGATGTCTAGAAATGATATAGGAATATATATAAGCAAAATCTTTCAACAACTCCTTCTCCGTTTTATCATCTAATTTATTAATTTCACTTAAAAAATACTCCAAATAAAATATAGCCGAAAGAATAGAATGCTTACTTCCAATATTACTGTCCGGCACTAAATTTAAACAAAACTTGTGATGCATTTTATCTTTTTGAAATTTAGGGTTCACTTTTCCAAAATCATGAAATGTAACAATATTAACTACCATTTTCTCAAATATTCTTTTTGCGTCGCCACTAATTTCATCAAAGTATTCCTTCTCAAACTCTTTTATGAGCAAATCCACATGTTTTTTTCTAAAAATTCTAATCCAATATTTTTGGCATAGTTCTGTGTGTGAAGAAAGCGTCTCTTTTTCTTCTCCATTTTCAGAAATATGTGCATAACACTGCTCACTACACTTCATGAGTTCTTTTATCGATAACATCATTTTTTCCATTTTCCACCTCGTATCTACACAAAAGGCTCTACAAATTTGCAGAGCCTTATTTTCTAGTAAAATACCAATATTCTCATTTTATCTTTATACAAACCTGCTTCTTTCACACAAACTGGAATGTTCGTATAGCAAAATGTATCGTACTCGTACAGGTTTGTATAACCATTTAATCTAACCGGAAGTTTTTCTTCATACTTAAATTCTTCAATCTCATCTTCATCATCCAACGAATCAATTTCACCTATCCGTTTTGGAAACATGCTAAAAATTTCTGATCTCTTAGCATCAATTGTTTCCAATTTCACTATTTTTACGTCACTGATATCTGCTGGGTGATCATTTTTCCCCAGATATGGCATATAAACACATTTATATTGTTCTAACTGATAGGAAATTTTTTCAGCCTCTTCACAATCTAGTAATATATAAATATCCCACACTGGATTTTCTAGCCACTGCTCTTTTATGATTAGATTTCCCCCTTGTTCTTCACATGCATATCCAACGGAATTATTAAAAACCTGAACCTTCTTGGGAATATACCCTCGTTCATTTCTTGGTACGATAGAAACTTTTAATCCTGCTAATTTTTCATAAAATTCCGGATATTCCTCAATTAGATCCATTCCTTTTTTTCTCACAGTCCATTTTTTTTGTGCATACCCATTATAACCTGCAATTGCCCCAAGCATGCCAAGTAAAGCCACTTTATGAATTTGACCATATGTAAAATAGTAGTAAGTATTCACTTCTGGTTTTTTAAAAAATGCGCTTTTTCCACTTAAAGTAAATCTCACAGCTTTCATAAGTTACACCTCGTTTTGTGTAATAATATTGTAGACCACTGCCCTTTCCAATCCGCACACTAACTCTGTTGTATATGGGTTATAATAAACATCTACTTTCTTCACTCTGTCTTGCAACTTATTTAAAATTTCTGTACATGTTCTCATATCAATAATGTTCTTTTGTTCCCCTTTCTCAAACACGATATATTCGGATAGATTTGGCAAATATAAATCCGGCTCCGTTTCCACAAAAAGCGCAAATTCATTCTCACACCCTTCTTTTGCATTTGTCTCAAAAGAAGTGGCGGCAACTAATGCTGTCCGTTTAAAATTGGCATAGTCTTCTTTCGTATACCCCTCTGTCACACCAAGTTTTATCAATTCTTTGTAAGCCATTGGATTAATTACAAATGGATAAAAGTAATGCGCCTCATTACTTGTAATTTTTGTCCCCAATGTAGAATTTCTTGCCTCCTCATTCTTAGCATCCTTGCTTCCATCTCTGAAAGGAGACAAAATCTGTTGCTCCTCTGCAGTTGTATCTTTATATTTATTAAATCCCTGCCCAAACTGAACAGCACCTGTAATTGAAAAATTATTCTTTGCCTCTGCAAATGTTGCTCCAAAATTTTTCACGTCTACTGCAGACATCAAATTTGTCAACACTTCCTTTGAATCCTTACTCTTTCCTAGATCTTCCACATGAAAAATTTCTTCATAGCGTTCTTTCAGAGATTTAGGAACGAGCGCCCCATCCTTTTCTGAAAACTTCATAGACTTAATATATAATACTTTTTTTCCCTCATTATCCCACATTTTTTTCATAGGGTATTTAAGTGCTTTGTCACTTCCATATACCGTTCCATCAGACATACTTTTAGGATAACCGGTAAAATCTGCATTCCAATTTGCCATGATTGATGAAATCCCCAATACACCGTACACTCTGTTTTCCATATTATATTTCCTCCTTTGCTTCCTTCGTGGATTCATAGATTAAATTATTTCCGATATATCCCCCCAGCAAATATTCCTGATCTATTTTCTTTTCTAATATGTAGGCATCTACCATCGCATACATCCTATTGAACCTCTGTCTGGCAAAATTTATCTGATAATTATATTTCATAAAATACTGCCTCAACCTTCTTCTGATCACTTCATTCTCTGTTGCTACGAGAAACGGATTTGCCAATGAATGATTCTTTTCCTTTGACTTACTTAAAGAAATAAAATAATATACAAGTTGACCGACTGCATAAAAATATTCTTCATCCGTTTCTATTTCACATTCTCCTGACCCATTGATCTTTTCTTTCAAATTCTTCCTAATCTCCGTGTATCTTTCTGACATATCACACCCTCCTTCAAAATATTTCTGTAATGAACACATCAGATTAAATTGCTGCCCCATTTTTGTTGTGTATCCATTCTGAACTGAATTTTTAATCATATTCATACAAACACTATGAAGGATCCGATCCATGTTCACTTCCAATCCTTTATAAAGCCATGCAAAAATAGCTTCCCGTGACCAAACAAGATTTCTTTTCAATTCACCCTCTACAGACAATTTTTCCTCTGGAGTAAAATAATTTCTCACTAGCCAAGATGAAAATAAAACTTCATCAATAACACCTTGCAACTCTTTCTTGTTTCGGTAATCTCGATACCGTTCTTCTTTATCCTCCAATCCTAGAACATTTTGATAACGGAATGGTTTCATTAGGTAATACTTATAATCAACTATAGTATCCTGATGGTGAATTTCTACTTCTTTACCTTTTTGTATTTGAATAAAATATCCTTTAAAATCACTCTGAATCATTTCCCCCTTCTTTTTTGCAATTACCTTCTTTTCCACGGTATCAAAATATAAATCTGTTTCCCCTAAATTTGCCTTATTCATAAGATAATCAAAAAATTTTCTCTGCAATGCAGCCTCTTCCGGTGTAATCAGATAAGAAACTGCGAGTTTGCGAGTTTTATTTTCCATATAGGGCTTCTTTGCATTCAAACCCAAATTATCATTTGGAAGTCCCCAAATTTCATTTTTAATCTCCAAATTATAATCATTCTTGTTGAAAATTTTGGTCATTACATATCTCTGTTCTTCTGTAATATAAATTTTTTCATCATCCTCAAAAAAAATTTTTAAATAATTTTTACCACTTAGCGAAACATTCCATTTTCCCAACTGAAAAATATTTTCCTTGATCCATACCCTGTTTCTTTCCAGTTTACTTTGATCCACGTCCCCTATCTGTTTCACAATGTAATCATACATCTTACGATCCTGCGGTTTTTTATATTTTTCTCTCGGATTTCTCAGTACATCAAAATATCGATCAATTGCCGCTTCATCCAGTTTTCCATTTTCTAAACTCTCTTGTTTCACCCAAAACGACAAATAATTGTTAGAATGAATCACTTTCTTGGGATCCTGTGGTTTATCCATACTCACAAGACGGCTGTGATAATCATAGAAACAAATTTTCTTTCGCGCTTCTCTGTCCTCTGGATTTTGTTCCACAATTCTTTTTTTCTTATCCATCTTAATCGTATAACTTCTTACCTGTCCATAAGAATCTACCAACACATAGGTCCCATCTGCTGGAACATACGTATCTAGGACAAGGCGATCACCATCTCCCGTTTCTTTCTCTGCCCTTCTTAATTCTTCTGAAAATATTTCCAAACAATCCTTTAACACCTATTCACCCCCATTTACACCCAACGGTAATTACAGTAGCCGTATCCACGAGAATTCATCTCACAAAGTCCTGTCCCTAATAAAAAATAAGCCATTTCCTGCGCCTGCACATCATCTGCTATTTTTAAACTTATTTTATCTCCTAAAAGCCGAATTCCTTTATACTCATTTGCAATCGGTTTTCTATTCAAAAATATGATATTGGTATATAACTGAAAATTCTCCTCTATACGCTCTCCCATATACTGATCATATTTTTTCACTGCATTTTCGAATAGCCGACGTTCAAATCCTCCAATAGATATCTGCTTCTTCCAATACCCATCAAATTTTTGTATAACCGGTGTCAGAGAATAAATTTCACTGATAATTTTTTTCGGTAATATACGATTCTCTACAGTCAAGCCTTTTATAACATCTGTATAATGATTTCTTAATATATTTGATAAATACCGAGCCAAGTCTACATTTACCGTCCTCAATGTAATCGTATAAATATTTCCCTTCTTATACACCCCTTCTTTTTCGATTGGATACAAGCCCGCAAAACAATAATTTTTATATTGATTTACTTCATGGTATTCTAGCCATCTTTGATCCTGCGCAAGAGCAGAGTCTATAAACTCTGCTTCTGTCGCTAAAATTTCTTGTAATGGAATATCCCTTAAAATATATACTTTAATCCTTATCTCATATACTTTTATGTTATTTTTTTCCATATTATCACATCCTGTTTTAATTTAAATACTCATATTGAATTTGATACCTATATATTATATCATTTCCTATATTTTTTCAATATATTCATTTGCATTTTTAGATAAATCTAACAAAAAATCAAAAATGATTATTTTTTCTATTTAGCAACAAAAGAATTTATATCTTAATAGAAATTTACCATCTTTTATTGTAATTTAAAAATCTAGTATGTATAATCTTTCTATAAACCTTTAACACTTGTTGTTTTGAAACATATGCGTATTAAAATATGTGTTCAAAGATTAAACCCTAACATAAGATGTATTTTCAAATTTCACTTTCCCCTCTCCCGTATCAACAAACATATTTTTCTACTTTTTCTACTTTTTTTCAAAAAATCTCTTGCAATTTCTCTC
>UMED01024164.1_pt1 | contig 10289 bp, 21 predicted proteins | sample 1964661 | NCBI WGS metagenome assembly UMED01 (sample SAMEA4836011, study PRJEB28245) | human gut metagenome | biome: gut microbiome; material: fecal sample | place: Denmark | collected 2008
TGAACATCGACTCCAGCGGTTAAAGCTAATACCCCTTCTGGAATTTCACAATTGTATTGTTCCCGGCGTTTCATTAGTGTTTCATGTTCTAATTCCTCGCCTTCTTCTTCTTCAAAAGTTTCACCAAGAATTGTATTGACAAATACTTTAAGTTGTTTTCGCTCTTTTTGTGTTTCAATCCAGTCTGCCGCGCAATCAGCCCAGCTAAAAAAACCAACAGGAGAATATAAAGTATTTAAATGATAGCCACGCCTTTTAATACTTATGTTTTCTTTTGCTGTTGGTCTCCACTCACCACCTGCAAGCATCGCTGTTTTATGATGCTCTTCAATGATACATCCACAATCTGGGCAATTCATATGCGTTTTTTCTGGGATATACTTACCTTTCTCATCTTTTGGTATATGTATATTTCTCCATTCCAAAATATGCATATACCCACAATGTGGACAAGGAACAAAATATTTTCTTTGGTCACTTTTTAAAAAATCTTTTTCAATTCTTGATAAACCTTTTATTTTTGGTGTTGAAACCTTTAGTATTTTTCTATCTGCAAAAGCTCTTGTTCTTGCTTCTGCAAGTTTAACTGGATCACCTTCACCATCAACATCATCTGTATATGCGTCAACTTCATCAAGAAACAAGTTTTGAATTGGATTAGAACGTAATGCCGGAGCCGAATTCGCACCAGTTATAATCAAATATCCACCCGGAAATTCTTTTGATAAAGTCTTATTCCCGCTATCACGTTTACGAGCATCTTTGATTTTTCTTTTTAATTCTGGACATGCCGTTATCATTGGTGCAATACGTTTTTGACTATATCCTTTTGCTACCTCTACAGTCGGCTGTACCAGCATTGTAGGAGCTGGATTCATTGCAATAATATAGCCAATCCAATTATTTCCGCTTTCTGACCCTGCAACTTGCGCTCCCTTTTGAATACAAATATTTTGTACTGGACTTGTAGCAGACAAGCAATCCATAATTTCTTTCATATAGGGAACACGATCGGTTCTCCAACGTCCTGGTTCTGGTGTAGCCCCAGCTTGTATATATCTATTTTTATCTGCCCATTCTGAAACCGTCATTTCTGGCGGTGGTTGAACAACCTTAGTAAATCTTTTGAAAAGCAGTTTTGTTTTATCAATACTTTTCATATTTTACTCCGTCGTCAATTCTTCATCCGGCAAATAAAAGATATCGGGGTCGTAATTAGATAGTTCTTGCAATGCTTCGTTAATTTCAGCTCTCAAGGATAACTTTATTTCATTTAAACTTTTATTAACAAGAGTAGGTGATGCACGGCTAGGAATTGTTAGGCATCTATTTCTAAATGCCGATAACATATTATTCATAACTCGTTCAACGTCCTCGGCTTTATGCAATTCACCTTTCATTACAGACAATTCAGTTTCAGCTTTTTTGCGTTGCGCACGTGTTAATAACGTCTTTTCTTTTTTGAAATTTAATTCTTCTTCATCTTCACTTTCTAACTGTGAAATGCGAAATTGCAAGTACGCAGGCACAACTTTAGTCATTTCGTACTTTCCGTAATTTTCTTTCGCAATAATTCCGTCTTTTGTAAGCTGTTGAAGCCGCCTTGCTGTAATACCCAAAACCCTAGCAGTATCGGCACTTCCAAATATGATAGGTTTTGAATTATTTTCATCATTTTTAGCACTCACCGATACCACCCCTTTCAAATTTAAAGTGCGAAGTGCGAAACCGTTTTTTTGAGGTCTGTCACAAGAGAATTCTTGGGGTCGCGCGGACCCTCTGGGTATAGATTTCCAGCACAGTACCTTTTTTATTTCGGTTGTGCATGTCGTTTTTATCCCCTGTCATGTACTTACTCCATATAAATCTCTTAAATAATTAAGAATCCTATGTTTTATTTCTAAACACTTCTTCCCATGATGTCTTTCATAATGACATTCCATACAAAGTACAACCCCTTTGTTTATTTCATCACTTTTCTTCGCCCCACACGGTTCATGATGAAATTTTTCTAATGGAGATACGCAAACCTCTTTTCCTTTTGCTTTGCAAGCAATACAACAATAATTATCACGTTTAAATATCTCATTATTTAAATCTTCTAATTTTTTTCCTTTGAGTCTTACACGCTTGTCTTTTGGAAACATCATTCTTTTTCTCTCTTTTTAAATAAAAAAGGCACTCATGGAATTTTATCCAAAAGTGCCTTTTAGTTTGTTTTTGTGAAGTATACAAAAACTTCACTAATAACATAGTAACACATTATTTTATTAATTTACTGCTTCACTTCTTATTTTTTATTTAATAGATTTTTGATCTTTTCCTCTTCCGTGCTAGTTACTTGTGCATATATATCAAGTAACATCATAGGCGATGACCATCCCATCCGTTCTTGTATCGCTTTTAATGAAATTTCATTTTCAATCAAAAATGTTGCATGATATTTTCTGAATGAATGAAGCTTCATTTGTGGCAACCCCGCTTTTTCAAGCATGTCAAAAAATATTTGTCTAACATACACTTGTGAAAATGGTATCCCTGTTTTAGGATTTTCAAAGACATATTTTGATTCTGGATACTTGCTCCTTCGCATTGCTAGTAACTCTATTGCTAAATCACTAATATTAACAATGCGATTGCTTGTATCAGTTTTAAGATTTTTTATCTCGCCACGAGAAAATTGTCTTTCAATAGAAATGACCATTTTCGAAAAATCTATGTCATCCCATGCAATCCCCAAACCTTCACCTATTCGCAAGCCTGTTTCGGAAAGCAACACGAACAGTGGATACATATCATTTGCACAGTTGACATCTAGAAACTTTTGCATTTCATTTTGCTTCATGATTCGCGCTTTTGGTGCTTTATATCTCACTTTTGTTTTTATGAAAGGATTCTTGGCGATAACCCCTTCATCTATGTAATAATTATACAATGCTCTAAGTGTTTTACGGACTTGCCACAATGTCGCTTCGCCAACATTGAGATTTTTAAAAAAATCAGATGCAACAGTTGTATCTATCACATCTAATTTAAAATCTCCTAGATTTGAAGAACGTATATGATTTTCATATGTGCTATTATACGAATCATAAGTAGCTTTTGAAATTGCCAGAGAATGAATCTCAATCCACTTGTGGAAAGCTTCGTTTAGTTTCATGAAAAATCTCCTTTCGAAACTGTATTTAATCTTTTAACTCATATTTTTTTACGTATAGATCAATTGCAATAGCCTCTATTGCAATGATCAGCGAAAAAACAAATAATATTTCAAGCTTGAATTGGGGCAGGATTGTAAGTGATGAACACAATAGCGCAAATATACCAAATACAATTATAAACCCAACACAGAAAACATCACAACTATCATGTTTTCTGTTTTTAAATCCCAGCAATAGAAACTGTAATAAAAACATAACGCCACATAATAATATCACTCGTAAATCAATGTAATTTAAAAAATCAAAAAGATGGATTTCATTTGTCATGGCTATCCCTAGCCACGTAACAACAAATACTGTACAAGCTGATATTACTAATATATCCATGCTTCTCATACCTCCCAATACTCAAAATCTACTTCTTTTTCTACCACCGATATAGTTGATTGCTTTAATTCTACTTTTAGACGTTTCAATATAATATGGGCTGTCATTCTAAACTTTTCTAAATCTGGCATGTATATAGGATTGCACAATGTAGATACATTGAATGTTTTCTCGCCACCAACAGGACAACCCCATTCAGTATGGTAGATTGTTTTTGCCGAGGTAACTACGAATGAGCAATACGTACCTGTTTCATCAAATACCGCTTTGCAAATCTCCTGCAAAGCTTTTGTAAATAATTCTGGTGCACCTCCTTGATTGTCGTGCCCATACCCTGGGCATACTCCTATGTTTGCATTGATTTCAATTGTTTTCATGATAGATGCTCCTTATTGTTTTTTTGCCGTGGCTATCGGGGTTGTGACCGTCTGCCTGCCAGCATTACCAGGGGATTTCTCCCCTGCCACTCTGCTTATATGTAGCATATAATTCCTATAATAATTAAGAATCCTACCGCTGCCCACATGCTTTCAAATTTAATGGTCAATGGTTTTTTCATAAAATTAATAAATTTACTCAAATCATCACCTCCTTCCAAGTAAATATTTTCATTATAATTCGAAGCCTGTTACATCTTCGGGAATTTCTTCGAAGATTTCTTCCAGTGTCATTCCGTTTTCAATTTCGTCAGCTTTTAGCGTGTCAAACGCATCACCTTTACCATCTCGTAAAGCGATAACACCATCTTCTAAAGTAGCAAATCCTTCGAATTCTTTTCCTTCAAATACCCATTTAATTTGTTTTTTCATTTTAACCGTCTCCTTGTTAATTAATTTCTCTTTCTGATATTATATTATCATATTAGATAATTAATTGCAAGTATTTTATTATCTAATTTGAAAATATTTTATTTGATTTGATAATTAATTTACATTATAATAAAAATAAGGAGCTGATTAATATGGCGGAAAAACCAACTGCCCAAGAGATTGTAGATATTGAATTTACAATAAAAAAAATAGTCCGTGAAAGTGGATTAACAATGGCTGAAATGGTGCAAAAATTGAATGAAAAGTATGATATGAATGAAACTGCACCAGCTATGTCAAGGCATTTCAAAGCAGGAAATATTCCATTTTGGAAAGTAAAGCGGATTGCCGATTTGCTTGAATATGAATTAAAAATTGAGCGGAAATAAAAAAAGTCCCAGGCACAATGCATTTGCATCGCGCCTGGGACTTTGTCTAGAATCGCAAAGATAAACTTCCAGATTTGCGATCATCATCTTTATATGCCCAACCACCCCAATTATTATTTTAAAATACACACTTTCTTTTCATTGCTATCATCTGTGTTATTCTAACTATTTTTTTCCAGCGTGCTATTATCGTTCTTTCGGAAAGAAAATATTTATCTTTATTTCGTATATTATCATTTGCCATACATAGCGCATATTTTTGTTGAACATATGTAATCCAGTTTAATTTTTTTTCGCCTTTTTCTTGTAGCTGTCTACTTTTTCTTGCTGCTTGTCGACGAATTTTTAGTAACATTTTTCCTTCCGTATCTAAGATGCTTTCTATTAGCTCTACTGTTAGCAACCACTTTTCTTCATGTTCTAAATTGCCTAATTGAACAATTTTATATTCCGTCCAACTACTATGCCCTGCACCCAATCTGCTTAAATCATGCCTAGGCGATCTATCATCTATGTATTTTACATTCTCGTAATAATCTTTTTTTCTTTCTTCATAAAATAATAACCATTCTTCTGTGGTTTTATAGTCATTTTTCAACACATTCTTTAAATCTCGTATTACTTCCGAAGCTTCTATTTCCCTCACCTCTATTAACAAATGACATTCTTTATTTTATTGTAAAAATAATTTTGTTAATCCTACCACAACAGCCCCGCCCAATATTCCCAATACTACATAGCTCAATCTATTTTTAATTCGTTTCGGTTTATATACTTCAATGTTGTATTTATATTTGTCCATTTTCTTCTCCTAATAATTTTTCCATGAATTCATTGTATTTTTTATGAATATCATCAAATTCTTTTTTCCATACATGATTATGTCCATTATCATGCCCAGCAGCTACATGCGCCAGTTCATGTGCTAATACTTCAACCACCCCAGTCATTGGAGTTTCACAATCTATTTGAATAAATATCCCTTCATCATTCCAAACAGTTTCACCATAAGCTTTTGAACTTTTATGCATACCTATGACAAATTCAACTATACATTCTTGATGCGGATATTTTTTCTCAAATATATCAATTACTGTTTTTATTGGGTCTATGTATTTTACCATCATTACACCTTTCACATTTACGATTGTATTCTTCTCTGCTGATTGGCGTTACAAATTCCTTTGATATGCAAGGAATGTTTTCAGACATAAGCAAATGAGCATTATTGTATTCTTCTTCGGTTATGTTGTCACGGCAATTCTCTTGCTTAATCAAAAGATAACATTCTCTAGGCTCTTTTGTTTTAATATCATGAGCCATATTTGCACCTTTTCCTATCCTGTATGCAAATTCTAATGTCTGGCTCATTGTCCGCCCTCCAGTTCCAAAACCTTTTTTTCTATTATTTTTGATTCTGGAAATTTTACAGCATTGTCGCAACTCGGACAATAAAACGCTGCGTTAAAATCATCTATAGAGTCACTAATATTTTCTTCGCAGATAGGGCAAATGCAAACATATTCCCCGTTACTGTCTATTGTTTTACCCTCTGCTACTTCTAGAGAATAATCATATACCATTCTCATTACACAATACCCCATTTCTTTGCTAATTCACTTTGCTTCGTTTCAAATCTTTCAACTGTAAAATATGCTTCTACTTCCGCCCGTGGCGCAATGTTCTTTTCTATCATAAACTCGCACATCATTTCAATTGTTGTATTGATTGACAGTGTTGTATTCATATGTAATCTACTTACTTTTTCTTTTACACTTACTTTATTTTTCTTTCCGTATGCCATCTATTCCGCCCCCATTAATCCGCTTTATAAAATATATCCGCTTTATAACCTTGCTTTGTCATGAATTTTTCCATTGCTGTTACTGCTCTTGTTTGAGCGTTACCCTGTCCACCATAACCGCACGATATGAAGTAACATGTTCCAAACCAATCTGTTTTCCCTCTACAATAACAGCCTGCTTCTTTTATAGCTTCTAATACTTTACTTTCTCGCGCCCTTGGTAGTCGTAATACAAAACTATCTAAATTTGCTGTTCCTCCATCTTCACCTTGTGCTGCTATTCTTGCTAATTCTTTAGCTTGCTTTAAATCTTCCGTCAGTTTTTTATAATCCATTATTCCGCCCCATTTTCTAAAAATTTTTTTAAAGCTTCTTTGCTCAAAACCATATGTATTAAATCCGTACTTCTGTGTTTGCAATTTTTACTATATCCTTCCGAACTACAATAACAATATTTTTCATTACACTTCATGCAAAGATTACCTAGGATTAAATATACTTTTTCATATATCTTTTGCTTTTGTTTATTGCGTTTAAGACCGCGTTGCTTGCGATATGCTTTTTCGCCCATTATTACCCGTTCGTCAAACAATCTCATTTCTGCTTTTTCATGACAATTATATACACGATCACAATATTCTTGTTCGGTACATTCCCCTTTATGGTTATTTTTACAACGTTGCTTAACCCCGCAAGGAGCTATTTTCTTACCGTTTTTCTTTGTGTAATGAAATTTTCCACTTCTTAGTGAATTTAACATGCTTTCAAAAAGACTTTTCTTAAAATCATCCATTTTATTTACGCTCCTTTTAATCGTTCGCTTAACCTATTCAAAATTCTCGTTACTTCGGTTATTTCTTCATACATTTTCGGACTGCTACCAGCCATAATTGCATTTTCTATATCGGCTAATGTTTTCTCGATGATGTGATAAGGATATATCCCATGCTTGCGCAATAAAACTTTTACTTTTTCCCAATTTTCCGTTTCTTTTTTGTAGTGCGTAAAATCATTTTGTACTTTTTGATTTTCTTCTACCGCTTGATCGCGTTCGCCGATAAGTTTATTTTTAAATTCTACTGATAACTTTTCCCTAATTTCTTTATCTGCTAGATAAGCAATTATTTCTTCTCGTTCATCTGAAAAGAATGGATGTCTTTCCTCTTGTACGCGATTAAAGAGCAGTGCGGCTATCATTTTGAACGGTGGTTTAATTTCTCTTGCTACAGGGCGACGTTTCACTCTGAGCCGCCCATTTTCTTTGTAGTAAACTAAACCGATTTCTAGCGGTAATTCATTTTCTTTTATTAATCCCTCTGGACAAACAAATGAAAATTCATTGCAAAAATTTAAATAGCCCGTCCATTTTCCGTCTTGTAAAAAATCTCCCCTTGCTACTTTTATTTCATATCCATATATTTTTGTGTTATGAACTCCGTGAAATTCTACACCATCAAAACGCTGATTATAATATTCTCCATCATTCGTGTATACTTCTGTAAAAAATATATTGTGTCGGCTCTTTGCTCTATCTGCTAGAGCTTTTTTTATTATATCCGCCCGTATTTCAGACATCTATTTCACCTCGCTTTTCAGTCATTTGCAAACTGAAATTAATTTTCGCAAACATGCTTCTTTGCCGTATCTACGTTTTTCTTCTTCGTTATATTTACGAATCATATCTTCAAAAATAATTTTTGCATTTTTTAAACTTGTTGTTTTTAGTCCGTATGTTTCATCGATAGTGATTTTTCCATTTGTCCATGTCATTGTGAATTCCACCTATTCCACCTCACTTTTCAGCCATTTTGCATATATCAAATAATTCACGTTCTGCATTACTTAACTTCTCACCAGCGTTGTACTCTTTACCGCACTTTAAACACTTAAGTCCGTACGTTCCATATGGTCTAGATTTTGATGATGTTGTACGCTTGTATGGTGTTCCATCACTGCGAATTTTCCTTCGTGCCTCGTATACGTATTCTTCCCAAAGTTCTAACTGTCCGCCACATTCTAGACAAACACACGTTTTTTCCATTTATTTTACCTCGATTTTCAGCCATTTTGTCACTTTACTTCCTCCTCTACAATTCGTCATAACCCTCTTCGGCTTTTTCTTCCAAGTATTTTATAAACGATTCTGCTGTGCCCCCATTAAATTCACATGTATCAATGAAAAAATCTAATGTGCTACTTGTGTGTAAATTATTTTCTTTTAGCCATTCACGAACTATACCATCGTTTTTCCAGCCAATTTTCATATGATTGGTTGTGTTCTTTATAGCTCTTTTAATTTCGGCAGGAATTTTACGAACCTTTGTCACTTTGCTTCCTCCTATACTGCTTTTCTTAATATTGATAGCTCGTTTTCTAATAACACTTTAAACATACTTTTGAAAATCGGTACTGGAATTGAATTTCCTGCTTGTTTATATAAGGCTCTTCGGCTATTAACTTTTGCTGCATTTTTGAAATCTTCGTCTGTATATCCTTGCAATCTCCAACATTCTAATTCTGTTAAATATCTGTATTGCTCGTTTCCTAGCTCTATTACTCCTGCGTTCGGCAATCTGTCTTGACGTTCTGTGATTGTGTAACAAAAGTCTTTGATTATTGTTGCTCTAGCAATTACTCCCTTTTTGCCTATGCATTTTAATACGCTTGGTTGCGTGACGGTGTAAAAAGAGTCTACATCTTTTTCTAGATAATTTTCTAAATGATCACATTCGTACTTTTCCATTTTTGAAAAATCAAATCTATCTCCGTTTAAAATTGATACCGTAAATACTCGCTCGCGTTTTTGTGGTATTCCAAAGTCCATCGCGTTTAGTATCTGATATGAGTTTACATATCCCATTGCTGCCATTTCATCTAAATATTTTTCAAAGTTATGTATCATGTGTTTTGATAAAACATTTTTTACGTTTTCCCAAATCACCACTTTTGGCTTCCATTTTCCCATGTTTCTAATGATTTCAATCGTTTGCCACATTAGACTTGACCGCGTACCGCTATCTTTATCCGCCCCTTGTTGTTGTCCTGCAATACTAAAATCTTGACATGGAGAACCGTGAATTAATATGTCTGGCTTTAAATTCCATCCACATACATCTTGTTTTTTATATTTCAATTCATTTGCGAAAATTGCATTGTATGACCTAACTGCCTTTTCATCTATTTCTACATAATCTATTGCTTTGACTGGTATTCCTAAGTCGCGTAATGCAACTCTCGGACTTCCTATACCGCCAAATAATTCTAGTATTTTTATCATCGGTCTACTCCTTAAACAAATTATCACCTGTCATATCGAACAAGTCAGCTTGTACTTTCTTCATAATGCCGCCCATATATTCGATATTAGCTATCTGTTGTTCTGCTTTTTCTGTATTGCCTTCTGCTTCTTCTATATCTCGCAAGGAAGAGCTTTTTTGTATTGCTCTTTCTAGTAGACTCATGACATGTTTTGCAGCGTTTATTTTCACTAGATTTTCATTGAACTCTTCTTTTTCGCTTGTCGTTGTTTGTTTTGTATCTTTTCTGGCAGGTTTTGTTTCTTTCTTATATTTATCTATATCAGCTTGGGTTACCTTACCCCCAGTTTGTTCGTATACTGCTTTTTGGTCTGCCGCACTCATACGTGCCAATGATTCAGCAGGGGATTGTTTTATATCTCCTGCTTTTAACGCTTCTTTTAGTTCTGGCTCTAATCCCTTATCTATTTTTATTAGTCTGT
>UMED01002938.1_pt1 | contig 10259 bp, 7 predicted proteins | sample 1964661 | NCBI WGS metagenome assembly UMED01 (sample SAMEA4836011, study PRJEB28245) | human gut metagenome | biome: gut microbiome; material: fecal sample | place: Denmark | collected 2008
TGATAATATGATATCGATTCACACCTCTTGTCAATCCTACGATTGCACCTCTGGCATACTGATCCCAGTGCGGAGCTCCCAGCCCGGTAAATGCCGGCACGACGTAACAGCCGTTCGTGTCTTCCACTCTCTGAGCAAGATATTCCGAATCTTTCGCAGAATCTATCAGCTTCATCTCACCCCGCAGCCACTGGATCGCAGCTCCTGCTACAAAGATAGAGCCTTCCAGTGCATACGTCACCTTACCATCCAGTCCCCATGCGATCGTCGTCACAAGACCGTGGTCAGAATACACCGGTTCTGTCCCTGTATTCATCAGAAGGAAACACCCGGTTCCATATGTATTTTTTGCTTCCCCTGCATGGAAACAGGTCTGCCCAAAAAGAGCTGCCTGTTGATCGCCTGCCGCTCCGCTGATTGGGATTTTCCCTCCAAAATAGCTTGCATCTGCATAGCCGTAGATTTCACTGGATGGACACACCTTTGGAAGCATACTTTTTGGAATCTGAAGCTCTTCTAATATATCATCATCCCATTTCAGCTCTTTGATGTTAAACAGCATAGTACGGGAAGCATTCGAATAATCGCTGACATGCACACGCCCTTTCGTAAGTTTCCAAATCAGCCATGTCTCCACTGTCCCAAACAGCAATTCTCCTTGCTCTGCCCGCTCTCGGGCCCCTTCGATGTGATCCAACATCCACTTTACCTTTGTCCCCGAAAAATAAGCATCGATCATCAGTCCCGTCTTCTCCCGGAATGATTCTGTAAGTCCCTTTTCTTTCAACTTATCACAGTACTTGGATGTTCTTCTGCACTGCCAGACGATTGCATGTCCGATCGGTTCCCCAGTCTTTTTGTCCCACACAATCGCAGTTTCCCTTTGATTGGTAATTCCAATCGCTGCAATATCTTCCGCAGTTGCTCCAATCTTTGTCATTGCTTCCACTGCCACTCCCAATTGGGAGGACCAGATCTCATTGGCATCATGCTCCACCCATCCCGGCTTCGGAAAATACTGTGTAAACTCCTTCTGTGCCATACTGCATATCTGTCCTTTTTCGTTAAAAAGAATACAGCGATTGCTTGTTGTCCCAGCATCCAGCGCCATTACATATTTCGCCATGCCGCTTCCTCCTTGTTCCTTTTTCTTCTAAATCCCTTTCATCGTTAACTGGATCCGCTTTTTCTGTACATCGACACTCATGACTTTGACATCGACAATGTCACCGACACTCACTGCCTCCAGTGGATGTTTGATAAATTTCTTATCGGTAATCTGCGAAATATGCACAAGTCCATCCTGATGTACTCCGATATCCACAAACACGCCGAAATCAATCACATTTCGTACGGTCCCTTTTAAGACCATCCCCTCCGTCAGATCTTTCATTTCCAGCACATCCGTTCTAAGAATTGGTTTTGGCATCTCCTCACGAGGATCTCTGCCCGGTTTCTCCAGTTCTTTTACAATATCCTGAAGGGTGATCTCTCCGATTCCAAGCTCTTCTGCCAGCTTCTTTTCATTTCTGATTGTTTTAGAAAGTCCCTGAAGTCCTCCTCTGCGGATCTCTTCCGTTGAAAATCCCTGCTGTTTTAAAAGTTTTTCCGCCGCCTCATAAGACTCCGGGTGAACGCTTGTCGCATCCAGCGGATTTTTCCCATCTGTAATCTTGAGAAATCCGGCACACTGTTCGAATGCTTTCGGTCCAAGCTTTGCAACTTTTAGCAGTTCCTTTCTTGACTGGAATTTCCCATGTTCCTCTCTGTACGCCACAATGTTTTTTGCGATCGCACTGCTGATTCCGGAAATATAAGAGAGAAGCGGTGCCGATGCAGTATTTAAATCTACTCCTACCCGGTTGACACAGGATTCTACCACTCCAGAAAGCGCCTCGCTCAATTTCTTCTGGTTCATATCATGCTGATATTGTCCGACACCGATTGACTTTGGATCAATCTTCACAAGTTCTGCAAGCGGATCCTGCAGCCTTCTAGCGATGGATGCCGCACTTCTCTGTCCCACATCAAAATTCGGAAATTCCTCTGTCGCCAGCTTGCTTGCAGAATAGACAGAAGCGCCCGCCTCATTGACGATCACATACTGTACTTTCTCCGGGATCTCCTTTAACAGTTCGACAAGGATCATCTCCGATTCCCGCGATGCCGTACCATTTCCGACAGAGATCAGCGTAATATGGTACTTGCGGATCAGCTTCTTTAACGTATCCTTCGCCGCCTGGATCTTCTGTGGTGTCGTCGGGGCAGTCGGATAGATTACCGTCGTATCGAGTACCTTTCCAGTCTCATCTACAACAGCCAACTTACATCCGGTCCGAAATGCCGGATCCCATCCAAGCACAACCTGTCCAACGATCGGCGGCTGCATTAGAAGTTGTTCCAGATTTTTTCCAAATACTGTGATGGCACTATCCTCTGCCTTTTCTGTCAGGCTGCTCCGGATCTCCCGCTCAATTGCCGGAGCAATCAGTCGTTTGTAGCTGTCTTCTGCCACTTCTTTTAAATATTCTGACGTATATGGATTTTCGGAAACAATGATTTTCTTCTCAAGATACCGCAGAATCTTCTCCTCCGGCGCTTCAATCTTCACGTTCAGAATCTTTTCCTTCTCTCCACGATTCAGTGCAAGGATCCGGTGTCCTGCCAGCCTGCTGACTGGTTCTTCAAAAGAATAGTACATTTCGTAGACAGACTGCACACTATCATCTTTTGCCGAAGAAGTCATCTTTCCTTCTTTCACCGTAAGATTCCGAATAAAACTCCGGTAATCTGCCTCGTCAGAAACTGTCTCCGCAAGGATGTCTTTTGCACCTGCAATGGCCTCTTCCACTGTATGTACTTCTTTTTCTGCAGAAATATATTTTTGCGCCTCTTCTTCCAAAGGCTTTTGTATTTTTTGCAACATCAGAAGTGTCGCCAGCGATTCCAGTCCTTTCTCCTTTGCAATGGTCGCCCTTGTCCGCCTTTTTGGCCGATATGGTCGGTACAGATCTTCCACAGCAACAAGCGTCTGGGCATTTATAATCTGCACTCTCAGTTCTTCTGTCAATTTCCCCTGCTCCTCGATTGAAGCGAGTACCTGCTCCTTCTTCTCCTCAAGATTGCGTAAATATATCAGCCGCTCATGTAAACTTCTAAGCTGCTCATCATTCAGAGAGCCGGTTGCCTCTTTCCGGTACCGCGCAATAAACGGAATCGTATTTCCCTCATCGATCAGTCTGACTGCTGCCTCTACCTGCCATTTCTTTACTTCCAGCTCTTCTGTGAGTTTCTGAATCATATCCATACTGTTCTTTCCTCTCTGCTTTTTATACTGTTACGCTTTATTATAGCTTATTCCCGGTTCAAACGCAAAATCAAATTCCTATCAGAAAAGGAAAGGCTTTCCTCCTATGAAGACCCTGCCTTTCCTTTTTTGCTTGTTCTGTATTTCTTGTTGTAGCTTTCTTAGATCGTCCCCAAAACTTTTAACTGAAAATCCCCACACCGAGCAGTACGATCAGAAGAATAATGAGTATCGCAATGAAACGGTCCATAGATTTCAGTGAAATATTGATTTTGGAATAAAGTGTTTCTCTGCTTAAAAATCCGGTCTTCTTCTCTTCTTCCGGCTTTTCTTCCTGCATATTCTCCCCATCTTGTTCCGCTATTTCCTCTGTTTTGCTCTCTGTGATTTCCTTTTCTTCTATTTCCTCTTCTGCGCTTCTCATCTGTTCTTCACTCATAGCCTGCCCCTTTCTAAAAAATTCCTCATGCAGATCACGAGATTTACATGAGGAATTGCTATTGTCCTTCTATCTTTTATTTCTTTGCAAGATACTTTCTTACGTCGATGGATACTGCAAGGATAATGATAATACCTTTGATGATATATTGCAAGTATGGGTTGATTCCAAGGAAGTTAAAGCTGTAGTTGATTACCTGAAGGAGAACTACACCAAGAACAACTCCCGGGATTGTACCAACACCACCGTTGAATGATACACCACCGATTACACAACCTGAAATCGCATCCAGGTCATAGTTTAAACCTGTACCTGTATTGACAGACTGGATACGTCCTGCCTCTAAGAAAGCTGCAAGTCCGTAAAGCACACCGGCTACAAGATACACACCCATAATGTTTTTTGTAATATTTACACCGGATACTGCGGCAGCTTCTTTATTTCCACCGATTGCAAACATATTTTTTCCAAGTGTTGTCTTATTCCAGATCACCCACATAACTATTGCAGAAAGTGCAAAATAAATGATCAGGTATGGAAGTTCGAAGCTTCCGATCTTGAAAGATCCGTTGACAAAGTTCAAGAATTTTTCATTGAAAGAAGACAATGCCTGTGCTCCGCCTTCCTGGCTGTCAATATAAATACATGTTGCACCAAATGCGATTGTCTGTGTACCTAAGCTGACGATAAATGCATGCAAGTTTAATTTTGCAACACCAAATCCGTTGAGCGCACAGAACGCAACACCGATCAGAATACTTGCTGCCAGTGGTAAGATTAACGGAAGATCTTTTGTAATCTCCGGATACATTCTGGAAGCATATGTTGTTGCCTGTACAAGAGAAGCTGATACAGCAGCACAACATCCAAGGATACGTCCTGCAGAGAGGTCGGTTCCGGCAAGTACGATCATACCTGCAACACCGAGTGCAAGAATACCTCTTGTAGACGCCTGGGTTAAAATCTTAATAAAGTTTGACGGATGTAAAAATCCCGGTTCAATGATGATGACTACGATGATCATCAATCCTAAAATTATGTATAACGCATAGTTTAATAAAAATTCGTTGAGATTAAATTTTTTCTTTTCCACGTCGACACCCCCTGTGTTAAATGTATTTTGCAGCCAGTCGCATGATTTCTTCCTGCTCCTGTCCGTGATAATCCTTCTTCATATCTAAGATACCTGCCACACGACCATTGCTCATAACAAGGATACGGTCACAGATACCGATCAGCTCCGGCATTTCTGAAGAAACTACCATGACTCCTTTGCCTTTTGCGGCAAGATCATTGATCAGCTGATAAATCTCAAATTTTGCACCGACATCGATACCTCTTGTCGGTTCATCCAGAAGCAGCACTTCCGGCTCTGTCAGAAGCCAGCGTCCAATAATGACTTTCTGCTGATTTCCTCCTGAGAGAGATTTGATATGTGTCTTAGACGAAGGTGTCTTCACATGCATACTGTCAATCACCCATTTGGCATCTTTCTCCATCTTCTTTGTAGAGAGAAGACCACATTTCAGATAAGACTTCATGTTTGCAAGTACTGCATTAAACGTAATACTCTGAAGCGGAATGATACCAGTTGCACGCCGTTCTTCTGTCAGAAGTGCAAATCCATTTTTAATCGCCTGACGGGAATCCTTATTGTAGATTTCCTTTCCATGCAGTTCGATCTTTCCGCTTTCTCTGTGTGCAATTCCGAAAATCGTCTCAAGCAACTCTGTTCTTCTGGAACCTACAAGCCCTGCGACACCAAGCACTTCTCCTTTTCTCAGTTCAAAAGAAGCATCGATACAGCTTGGCATATATTTTCCAGTCAGCCCTTCTACTTTCATCAACACTTCTCCCGGCTTATTAGTCTTCTCCGGGAAACGTTCCGTCAGATCTCGACCTACCATCAACTTGATGATTTCATCCATTGTGATATCTTTTGCAGACTTTGTTGCGATCCATTTTCCATCACGCATGATCGTAACGTCATCCGAAATCTCCAGAATCTCTTCCATCTTATGGGAAATATATACCATACCAACTCCACGATCGCGCAGACGGTTGATGATCCTAAATAAATGTCCAACTTCTTCCTTAGTCAGGGAAGATGTAGGCTCATCAAGTACAAGGATCTTGGCATCGTAAGATACTGCTTTCGCAATCTCTACCATCTGCCTCTGTGAGACAGACAACTCACCGATGATTGTTTTGGGATCTACATCAATATCAAGATCCTCAAAAATTTTCTTTGTCTCCTCGTAGCATTTCTTATCGTCAATAAAGCCGCCCTTTTTAATGAATCTTCCAAGCCACAGGTTCTCCATTACGCTGCGCCGCAATACCTGGTTCAGCTCCTGATGTACCATTGCCACCCCATTGTCAAGCGCTTGCTTCGGATTTGTAAAACGCACTGGTTTTCCATCAATTTTGATCTCCCCGGCATCCTCTACATAGACACCGAACAGACATTTCATTAATGTACTTTTTCCTGCTCCATTCTCTCCCATAAGAGCGTGGACGCTTCCTTTTTTCAGCATTAAATTTGCTTTATCGAGTGCTTTGACACCTGGGAACTGCTTTTCAATGTTCGTCATTTCCAGAATATATTCTGACATTTTTTCGCTCACCACTCTTCCTCATACTGCGAAGTGCGTTTGAAAATTGCGGAAAAGAACTTTCAAATACACTCCAGAGCATATCTCTTTCCTTTGATACACTCTATGAGAGGTGGTACAAGAATCATTGCCTCCTGCACCACCTCAGTTATTTGTTACATGTTACAAATGAATCTTAAAACTATTTTGTAATAGGTGCATATGGAATACGAACTGAGAATCCGTCTTCTGCCATTTCGTAATCTGTTCCTTCAATAAAGTCTTTACCCTGAGCTGCATTTGCACCGATTGCAACAAGTGCCTTACCCATTGCATCTCCATCCTGTTTTACAGTACCAGCCATTTTTCCTGATTTGATTGCTTCCATACCAGCTTCTGTTGCATCCACACCGAATACCGGAGCATCTGATTTTCCATTGATACCAGCGATTGCTCCAAGTGCCATGTCATCGTTGTTACAGAATACAGCTTCAATCTTATCTCCGTTTGCAGACATCTGAGCTTCCATCTGTGTCTGAGCCTGGTCTGTCATCCAGTTTGCAACAAGTGGCTCGATTCCCATATTGTCCATCACAAGTCCACGTTCCTCTGCCTGTTTTACAGCATATTCTGTACGTGCCTCAGCTTCTGGGTTACCTGGTTCTCCTTTGAATACGATATACTGAATTTTTCCATCTCCATTTTTGTCGATTGCTTCTTTGTCTGCCTCATACATATCAGCAAGCATATCTCCCTGCATTACACCAGCTTCTGAAGCTGTTGTTCCAACGAAGATACCTTCACAAGATTCTACAACTTCTTTTGCAGGCTCTCTGTTAAAGAATACTGCCGGAATGTCTGCTGCTTTCGCCTTATCTGCAAGTCCCTGTGCAGAACCTGTATCAACTGCATTGATCAGAAGTGCATCTACCCCTTTAGAAATCAGAACGTCTAACTGGTCATTCTGCTTTGACTGGTCTCCCTGTCCATCCTGCATATCCAGTTTAATCTCAACATCTGCTTCTTTTGCATATTTTTCGATTGCAGAACGTACTGTAGAAATGTATGTATCATCATATTTGTATACGAGAACACCTAATTTGATTGCGTCTCCGTCTTTCTTTGCATCTTTTCCACCTTCCTCACTGCCTCCGCCGCAGCCTGCAAGTAATGAAAGTGACATTGCTGCACATAACATTCCACATACGATTTTCTTTTTCATAGTTTTTTTCCTCCTTTAAAAACACGACTCTTGTTCTTGATGACTATATTATAAGCAAAAAATTCATAGGATTCCATACAGATTTCTATGGTATTCTATGAATTTTCTTTGATTTTATCATCATTTTAAACATTTTATGTAATTTTTATTCGACATATTTGTGCATATTTACACTCTCTATTCTCCCAATTCTGGACAGATCTTAATTTCCCATGGAATCCATACTTCCCGATCATGTCCTTCCAAGATTTCCTTTGGCACCGTTCCTTCTTTTTTTAGCCCGCATACCATGCGTGCAATATATTCCGCATAAATATCAGAGTCTGCCTTCACGGTTCCAAGCATCTTCCCGTCTCTGACTGCCATAAGCCCTTCCTCCGTGCCATCGATGCCTACCACACTGATATCTGTCCTGCCCTCCTGGCGAAGTGTCTCGATCGCGCCAAGTGCCATATCATCATTGTTACATAAAATCAGTTCCAGCTCCCCCTCTTCTTCCTTCAGCCACCGTCCAACGATTGCTGCCGCCTGCTCTTTCATCCAGTTTGCAACCCCTCCTGTGATCCTTTTTGCAGGAACTCCAGAAGATGTCATTGTCTTTACTGACCACTCGGAACGGATAATGGCATCCTGATGCCCGGTCTCCCCCTCTAAAACGGCATACCCTACAACCCCGTCTCCGTTCTTATCCAACACCGCAGGATCCTTTCGATATACTGATGCCACAAGCTCTCCCTGCAATCTCCCGGACTCCTGTGCATCTGATCCTACATAATAAATATGCTGCCCTTTTCTCAGATCATCCTGTACCGGCTGGCGGTTAAAGAAAATCAGAGGAATCTCTGATTCCTCCACACGATCGATCATCGTCGACACATTTGTCCGATCCACTGCATTGACACAGATGACATCATACGCAAGCGCTGCGAAATGTTCCACCTGCTCATTTTGTTCATTCTGATCATTTTCTGCGGATACAATCTTACAATGAATCTTGATCCCCTGCTGCTTCTCGCATGCTTTCAACTGCCGCTCTATTTTTTTCGTCAACAAATTTACATACGTATCATCACTTTGATAAATCGAGATCCCGACTTTGAGTGTGTCCTCTTCTTTCTGTTTTTCTTTTCTTCTTGAAATGCCCGCTGCTGCCACACAGATCACTGCCACTGTCACTGCCAAAAGCCCCATCTGTGTTTTCCACTTTTTGTACTCTCTCATCACTTTTCCCTGACCTTCCACTATGAAATCGGAAACAACAATGCCTCATATTCTTTGTCGTAGAGATTTTCCTGTCTTACAAGCACCTGCTCCATCTTTACTGTCCGCTGTCTCGTCCCATTCTGGATACTTTTCATCGCCGCCTCCACACTCAGATATCCTTTATCATATTCGTTGCAGATCACTGCCGCACACACTTTTCCTTCTTCAAGCAAAGTCAGCATCTTGTTCGAACAGCCAATTCCGTAAAGCCTGTCGGGAATTTTCTGTAAATTGACGATTTGCGAAAACGTGTATGGATCTGCTGCAACGACAACTTCTCCTTCGATCTCAAATCCTTGACGGTACTGTCTGCGGATCACAGTGCAGCCTCCGTCTTCCAATTCTTTTTCTAATATATCCAGACAATTTGCAGTCTCTTTTGCCGAGACATCTGATGCATAAAGAGCAACGCTTGCGTCTTTCTTTTCTTCCAGTACAGCTCTCGCCAGCTTTTTTGCTGACTTTTCACTGTCATAAATATAGGCTCCAAATTTTTTTTCCGAATGAAGCTCCTTTTCCAGCGTGATCACCGGAACCTGAAGCTTGCTCTGATCCAGAAATTTTTCCATCTGTACCTGGTCTGCCGGCACTGTGATCACCGCCTGCGCGCCATTTTCCACCGCCTCTTCGATCGCAGCCTCCTGCTCTGCAGCATTTCCACTGAGATATGGTGCATCCACAACTAGATCTACATTCCACTTCTTCGCAGCCTTCTCCATACCCTTCCGGAGGGATTGAAAGCGGTCATCTGCACTTCCGTCAGTCACAAATGCGATGGTATACACTTCTTTTCGGTTCTCTTCCAACACAAAATCTGTGGATGCAATTAAAAATAGAAGGATAATTCCACAGAGCGCCGCAATAATTCCTATTTTTTCTGCTTTCTTCACAGCAATTCTCCCTCCTGCCCATACGCTATTTGGGGCTGCGTCAATGTAATACAAGTGCCTTCGTCCGGCTCCGACTCAATTTGGATTCCATATTCTTTTCCATATGCAAGCTGGATCCGCTCTCCGACATTTCGCATACCGATCCCCGAACCTTTCTTCGAAGAGACAACTTTCCCCGCGCGAATCTCTTCCAGACGCTCCGGCATAATTCCCGGACCATTATCCACAACTTGAAAAATCAACTTTTCTTCTTTCAAATATGCTTTGATAAAAACTTCTCCATCCCCATCTTGAAACTCCATTCCATAGGCAACTGCATTTTCTACAATCGGCTGCAGGATCAGCTTCAGCGTAGATAGCTCAAGGACTTCCTCCTCCACCTCAAAGTAATATTCAAACTTATTTTTATAACGCATCTTCTGAATCGTCAAGTAATTTTTTACATGTTCGATCTCATCTCGGACTGTAATGATCGTCTTCCCTTTGCTCAATCCAATTCGAAAAAAACGTGCAAGAGCCGTCAGTGCGCGTACTGCATCCTGTG
>UMED01020897.1_pt1 | contig 10163 bp, 8 predicted proteins | sample 1964661 | NCBI WGS metagenome assembly UMED01 (sample SAMEA4836011, study PRJEB28245) | human gut metagenome | biome: gut microbiome; material: fecal sample | place: Denmark | collected 2008
TTTTTTCCTCCTTACTCTTAATCCCTTTTGATTCACAATGAAAGTCCTCTTTTTCTTTCATTATTTATTTTACACCGGAGTCCCGGCAATAAAATCCTTAGTAATTTGCTAATTTTTCAGCTGAATCTTCACAACATCTTCGCCTGGAACAACGTCTTTCCCTGCAAGACCTTCCACTGCTGCGTACTCATCTGTATTACATACGAGGATCGGTGTCACAATATCATATCCGGCTGCCTGAACCGCATCCAGATCGACACTTAACATCAAATCACCTTTTTTTACTTTGTCCCCTGCCTGAACATGAGCCTCAAATCCTTCTCCCTTCAACTCCACCGTATCCAGACCGACATGCACTAAAATCTCCACCCCATTATCTGCTGTCATGCTGACTGCATGAAGTGTCTCAAATACCATCGCGATCTCTCCATCTGCCGGTGCATAGATTTTGCCCTCAGACGGCACGATTGCAACTCCCTGACCTAGCATTCCTGAATTGAATGTCGGGTCGTTTACTTCTTTTAACTCTACGACTTTTCCTTTTGCCACCGCACCGAGCATATATGTATTGTTTTGTTTCTTCTTAAAAAAATTAAACATCTTGTTCCTCCTAGTCATATTGAAAACAGTCTGCAAAGGCAAGACGGTTCTTTGCTTCCTTCTCTGATAAATATCGATGTCCTGCCAGCGAACTGCTTTTTGCTCCACTGGCATCTACGTAAACCGTCTGATCTCCAATTTTCACTGCGCACAGAACATACTGTTCATCCTGACTCCATTTCCCATTCCAGTGTCCCATGACAACATGCGAATCCATGCCGGCTCTTCTGCAAAGTTCCGAAAAAATCTTTGCATACCCAAGTACACTTGCTTTTTTCTCGGTAACTGCCACAAGATGATTTTGCAGATACACTTGCTCCAGCATCTCTCCCATATGTGAAAGTTCACTTGCCGTCGTGACAGTGTCATCCGGAACTTTCATTTCTTGATCGAGCCATTTTAGGAAATAGTCAACGGTACTCTTCTGACCGATGTTTTCAGGGATTCCATCTATGATCTCAGACAGTACACGCTCTGTCTCTTCCTGTTTTTCTTTAATCTTTACTATCTTTTCTTCGTCGTTGACCGACAGGCCTTTCTGGATCTCCTCTGCATTTTTCAGTGTTCCGTCATCTGCAATCTCCCCTGGTGTCTCAATCCCACTGGCACAGGATAAAAACAGCACGACCTTTGTGATCTCATCCTCTGTGATCTTGGAAAAATCTTTCTCATCATTGAGAAGATACACATTATCTTCATTCATCGGAATATCTACGAATCCATAGAAATAATTATATCCTTCATATTCCAATGTCACCGTGATCCGCTCATATTCTTTTCCGTTCACAGCTTTCGGAAGAGTCAGTATCCCTCCCTGAAATTGCTCAATCTGATCTTTCAGGAACAGATATACTTCCATCTCCTTTTTTGTCAACTGATCCAAATAAAATTCTGCACTTTTTACAGTTTCTTCTCTCGGCTCATCTTTCAGTTCATCTTCTACAGATTGTTCCATCACGCTTTTTCTCTGGAAACCAAAAATAACTGTAAATACTGCCAGTAGGATAAGACCGATCAGAACAATCTTTTTATGCCTGCGAACATACTCCATCTGTGCCTTTCTCCTATTCCATCTCACGAATGATCTTTCTTAATTTCAAGATCATAGACGGAGCTACAGAAAGCTCATCTACACCCATGCGTACAAAAGTCTCTGTCAATTCCGGATCTGCTCCTAACTCTCCACAGATACCAGCCCATTTTCCTTCCTGATGTGCGCTGTCCACAACCATTTGAATCATTTTCAAAATTGCTTTATGGTGTGGATTGTAGAAACGGTCAAGTTTCTCATTCTGCCTGTCAATTGCCAATGTGTATTGTGTCAGGTCATTTGTCCCAATGCTGAAGAAATCTACCATCTTCGCCAGCTCATCACTGATCATAACTGCTGCCGGAGTCTCAATCATGATTCCTTCCTCAACATCGTTATATGGGATTCCATCTGTTTTCAACTCTTCTTTGACTTCCTGCACAATTGCCTGTATCTGTGCTACTTCCTCTGTGGAGGTGATCATCGGATACATGATCGACAGATTCCCATAAGCAGACGCACGGAACAGTGCCCGCAACTGTGTCTTAAAGATTTCCGGCTGTGCAAGGCAGATCCGAATTGCCCGGTATCCAAGCGCCGGATTTTCTTCTTTTTCAATGTTCAGATAATCCGCCTGCTTATCGGCACCGATATCCAGCGTTCGGATGATCACCTTTTTGCCTGCCATATTTTGCACGGCTTGTTTATATGCCTGAAATTGTTCTTCTTCATCTGGAAGCTCATTCCTTCCGATATACAAGAATTCACTTCGAAACAGCCCGATACCTCCTGCATCGTTTTCCAATACATATCCCATATCTGCTACACTGCCAATGTTTGCATACAGATTGATATGTCTTCCGCCTTTTGTGACATTTTCTTTTCCTCTTAACTGCTGAAGAAGCTCCTGTTTTTCCTTCTCCTCCTCAATTTTTCTCTGAATCCTCTCTTTAACTTCCTCTGACGGATCCACAAAGAACTCTCCATGAAATCCATCCACCGCCGCCTCTGTTCCGGTATGCAGCGCTTCTAAATCCATATCTACTCCGATCAAAGCCGGAATATTCATCATACGGGCTAAAATTGCCGTATGGGAATTCGCGGAACCATGTACAGTCACGAATGCCAGTATTTTCTCCTTATCCATCTGAACCGTCTCACTCGGAGAAAGATCATCTGCCACAACAATGACCGGCTCATCCAGATCCATTACATCTGCCGACTGTCCAGACAGATTTTTTACCAAACGATTCGAAATGTCCTTAATATCTGCAGCTCTTGCTCTCATATAATCATCATCCATGCTTGCAAACATCTGGGAAAAATTATCTCCTGTAGAAGCTACCGCGTATTCTGCATTGACCTGCTGTGTACTGATGATATTTTCAATGGATTCTTTGTAATCTTCATCCTCCAGCATCATCTGATGGACTTCAAAAATCGCAGCGCTGGCTTCTCCAACTTCCTTTAATGCCTTTTCATATAATTTTTGAAGCTGTTGTTTAGAAGCCTCTACTGCTTCTTCCACTCTCTGAAGCTCTGCCTGTGTATCTTCAATCTTTACACGCTTTACCACATAGTCATCTTTTTTCAGCACGGATATTTTTCCAAATGCAACTCCTTTATAGACTGATTTTCCTTTCAAACATTCCATACTACTTCTCCTTACACTTCCTACAAATTCGCTTCAAAAAATGACTTCATGCCTTCATATGCAGCTTCTTCATCGCTTCCTTCAATCTGTACTTCTACAGTCTGTCCACATTTTACTGCAAGAGACATCAACGCCATCAGCTTAGACGCTTCCACCGTTCTTCCTTCTTTTGTAATTGTAATCTTACTCTCATACTTCTTTCCTTCTTTTGCAAGCATTCCCGCTGGTCTTGCATGGATTCCCATCTCATCTTTGATTGTGTACTCAAACTTTTTCATTTTACTATCTCCCTTCGTCTTGACAAATTTCTTTCTATAAAAATAGAGTAATTCATAAATATTCTATCATCTTCTTTTTTCACAAACAAGTGATTCCTCAGGCTGCGATCATCCTCTGGATATGAATGGCAAGAAATCCAACCTCTTCCTGCATGATCTGCCTTTCCAGTTTTTCTGCCATGTTATCACAGATTAAAGCGGCAATTTTCATTGCCTCCGGATATTTTTCCTGCACAAACTCATTGAGATCAATGTTGACCGCTTCACCGGTCTTTGTCCGGACAACCATATAATACAGATGACTCATCAGCCGGATGTAATTCAAAGCTTCTTTCTGCATTTCTTTTTCCAAATGTTCTTCTATGATCTGCATACTCTCATCAATAAGCTGTGTTGCCTTTAATGTCTCTGACACCGCTTCATCAGAAAGTCCGGAATGAATATGAAGTGCGATAAATCCCGCCTCATCATCTGAAATCCGATATCCTGTCATCTCCTCGATGATAGATCTGCTCTCTAAGGCTACCGCATACTCTTTTCCAAATAAAATCTTAATATCCGGTATAAACGGATTCGAAAGAAATATATTCTCTCTCTCCCTCCTCGCGGCAAATGCAAGGTGATCTGCCAACGGAAGTAAAATATCTCCATTGATCGAGTCAAATACTTTCTCTGCCGCCTCAATGATCTTGCCCGCTGTCTCAATGTAAACCGGATCAATCGCATTGACTGCATGGATTGCTGAGTGCTGTTCTTCTCTCACGACCGGTGTGTACACTTGAACTCCCTCATCGATCGTCACCTCATCTCCCGCTCTCTTGCCAAATCCAATCCCTTTTCCTAATAAAATTCTTTCACTGCCATCGCCCTTTTCTTCTGCAAGAAGTGCATTATTATTTAAAATCCTTAAAATGCAGTACACCATCCGCTCTCCTTTTCTTTCGTCAGGATATGAGTCCATCTCCTTCATCGAGATACATAAAAAGGCATAAACTACCTGTTCTACTCACTAATATTGAATAAAACCGGATAGTTTATGCCTGCATCACCAGTAACACGCTATCAAAGTTCTTATTTTGCAACTTTTGCTTCCTAATACATGAATCTGTATAGATTGTATATCATCTTACTAGTTGTCGTTAAGTTATGTTTTTAACTAATTTTCTTCGATTTTTTTGTGTATTTTTCACAACTTTTATCTTGGCAGATAGATCATTTCTTTTGTAATTTCTTTTAAAGAATTGGCCCCACACATTGCCATCGTATCTGCAAGTTCCGCCCCGATTTTTTCAATGTAAGTCTTCACACCTTCCATTCCGCCGCCATAGACTGCTGTTACAAATGGGCGGCAGATCAGCACTCCATCTGCACCGAGTGCCAGTGCCTTAAAGACATCTACACCAGAACGGATCCCACCATCTACAAATATTTTCACTTTTCCCTGCACTGCCTCCACGATAGCAGGAAGTACCTCCGCAGTGGCCGGGCACTGGTCGAGCACACGCCCTCCATGATTGGATACAACAATCGCATCGACACCTGCCTCCACCGCTTTGATGGCGCCCCTTGCGGTCATAATTCCTTTTGCGATAAATGGAACTTTTGCCATCTCTGCCACCTGGCGTAATTCTTCCACAGATTTTCTGCCTGCCGGCGGTGTCATATTTTTTAAGAATGGAAGTCCTGCCGCATCAATATCCATAGCAACCGCAAATGCACCAGAACCTTCTGCCTGCTTCATCTTTTCACGAATGATCTCTATATTCCACGGCTTGATCGTCGGAATCCCTTTTCCTTCCACTCGTCTGATTGCATCGGTCGCATACTTCATTACATCCGGATTTACCCCGTCTCCGGTCATTGCGGCAATCCCCGCCTCTGCACATGCAGCCACCATCACATCATTGTAGGACTGATCATTGTATTTTTCTCCATAATGAAGATTCACTGCCCCAACCGGACCTGCAAAAAACGGATAACGGAATCTCTGTCCCCACAGTACAAAGCTTGTATCCACTTCTTCATGCTCAGAAATGGTATCCATCTGCACACGGATTTCCTGCCATTTATCAAAATTGCGGATGGCTGTATCCCCCATCCCTTTCGCTCCCGGTCCCGGCATTTGATTCCGGCATGCCCTTCCATTGCACACCATGCACGCTTTACAATATTTCCCAATATCTTGTTTTGCATTTGTTACTATTTCCTCGTATGTCATCCTATTTCCTTCTTTCTTTATCATTCATTGTTTCTTTCCGCAAACGAATCAGAAACAATCTCACACTTAATTTTCCCAGAGAAGAAATGTCACTGTCTTTCCGTCTGTCAATACTCGTTTCTGTACGGTCTCTCCGGTTATTTTATTGACAGTTACTTCATATAGCACTTGTTCAGCGGTCTCATTTCCCGGTACTTTTGTTGTAACTTTCACAAGGTACTCACTCTTCGTACTTTCCTGTTCAAGCACCGTCATCTCTTCTCCTTTCGCATCCTCTGTTCCCTTCGCATAATATTCTTCTAACTTTTTCTGAATTTCTGAATCAGAATACACTGGTGTCTGTTCTTCTTCCTGTTGTATCGGATTTTCCGATGTCTTTATCCCTTCCTGACTCTGTCCGGCATTCTCCGTTTCTGCTTCTTTCTTCTTTGCTTCTTCTGCTTTCTTTTTTGCCGCTTCGTCTTTCTTCGCCTTTTCTTCCTGTGCTTTCTTTTCCTCTGCTTTCTTCGCTTCTTCTTTTTTCTTTGCTTCCTCTGCCTTCTTTGCTGCTTCTGGATCTGCTTCACCGGTAATCCGCTCTGAAAGCGTCTTCCACTTCAGCCCTGATACCGTCTTTCCCATACTGTCCAGTTTTTTCTGGAATGCTTCCTTTGACAAAGCTTCCTTGTCGTTATAATATGGCTGTTCTGGATGTCCCTCCATATCAAAGGTATATTGTTCTGTCTGAATCACTGTATGTTCTCCATCCATCCGATAAAAACTCGCATTTCCATAAGAGGCTCCGCCAGAACCATAGATATACATTGTTCCATTCTCATAAATCTGAAGCAGAGACCGCTCCGCCAATGTCTGATCTTCAAACATATTTTTGGCATCTACTCCATCAAAGCAGTACACTCCTACTACCCGCTCATCACCACCATTGCTCCTGATTCCGACCAGCAATTCCTTTTCTCCACTCTCATCGATATCATACATCGTATAAATAATTTCTGTTTTCCCCTTATCTGTCTCAGTTAAAAATACTAATAATGGGTTGATATTTGGATATCCCTCTGGATCTTTCTGCACCTCTGATGCTCCCATGAGAAGTGCTTCTTGATATTCATCTAAAATTTTCTGATAAGCTTCATCTTTTTTTTGTTCTTTCTTAAGACGTTCTTCTGTTCTTTTTGCTGCCGCCTCAATTTCTTTTTTGTCAAATTTTAATGTTACCTTACGCTGTACCGGCTTTAATACAGATGAATCATATGTTTCATAAAACTCGCTTAGTTCTTCTGTTCCATTCTGCTCTGTCGTCGTAAGCTCTGCTAAGATTTCCACCCCGCTCTCATCGAATTCAAACCATAATTCCGAATACCCTCTCATCCGTTTTGCAGTGGCATTCAATCCGATTTTTTCCAGTTTTGCAGAAATATCTGTAATCTCTTTCTCATGCTCCTCCCCGGTCAGAAGTCCTTTGGTCGATGCATATTCCCGGAAAGTCCCATCATAGTTCACTGCAAACATTCCATACTCATGCGAACGTGCTGTCAGAGAATACTGATTTGCTGTACTTCCACAGATATAGATCTTTCCACCTGACTCCTTTAAGAAAATACCTTGACGCTCTGTCTCTGCATTTCCCATCACATTTCGAAGTGCAAGATATTCTGCTGCAAGCTTGATACTTTTCTCTTTCTTCTCATACATCTGAAGATAAACATGGTTGTGTTTTTCATCCTTTTTTGCCTTATCTTCCTCACCGGTCTTCAGCATCAGAACAAGCAGCTCTTTTTCTCCATCGCCATCAAAATCTTTCAGTTTGGATGCGAGTACCCCCTTTTGCTTCTCCAGCCGCTCAGGCTGTACTATCTTTTTCTCGCCATCTTTCTTCACATATTTTGATTCATAAGTACCCGCAGTACATTTTCCATATTTCGGTACGAGAACCTTGTCCACATACGTTTCCAGACTGACTGCTTTTGTGTCGTCTATTTTATCCTGATCTTGCGTATGCTCTCCTTTATTTTCTTCCTCTCCTTTATTCTCTTCCTGACTGCTTGAATTTGGGGAAGGTTTCTCATCTGGTACCGGTTCTGCTGCCGGTTTCTCATTACTCTGTGCTTCCTTTTTCGGTACTTCCTGCCCTTTTGCCACAGCACCATTCTCTTTTGCCTTCTTCAAGATTGCCTCTGCCTTTTTTTCTTTTCCCTGTGCGGTATAGATTTCTGCTAATTTATCGTAAGATTTTCGTTCCTTCGGATCGATCTTGATTGACTCCAGATAGAGTTCCTCCGCTTTTTCATACTCCATATCTTCCAGATATTTGTCTGCCATCGCTATCTTCGTCTGAAATGTCTTTTCCTGCTTATCTTTCATCCCGAAATAGACACCTGTCGTCACTCCAGCGATCAGAACTGCACTGATTCCCACTGCCGCAGCAATCCGAAAATTTTTGCGCCTCTTCGTCTCCTGCTGTTCTGCCTCCTGTTTTCTCTCTTGTTCTATCTCCTGAAAATTCTCTGTCTCCTCTGCCTCAAAGTCTTTCTGCAGATTTTCTTCCACCTTTTTCTCTGCAGATTTTTCTTCCTGCGTCGATTCCTGCGGAATCTGAACCAATTCTGCCCCGCACTTTCCGCAAAATTTTGCATGATCTGCATTTTCTGCTCCACATTTCCTACAGTACATATCTATTCTCCTTCCGTTATCTGACTGTAAATTTCAGATGATAATGCCACAATTTTCTCTCGGGCTGCCTGTGTGTCTGTAAGCTGATCTGCCATCACACATAAAATATATGGGGTCTCACCAGCCCATACGATTGCTGCATCGTTTTCTACATCGGCAAGTTCTCCTGTCTTATTTCCTGTTTCTACCCCTTCTGGAATACCCGCTGGAATTTTTCCAGTGCGCTGCTGCTGCTTTAATAAATTTAACATCTGATCTGCATGTGGATGTCTCCCTTGGCAAACATCAAACAAAAAATTGCCACAATCCTCTGCTGATGTGTAATTTTCTCCCAGCGTACTATCTGCCAGAAGCATTCTTCCCATAGAAGAATCTTTGTAACCTTTTTCCTGACAATAAACATTCACCTGTTCCATCCCCGCAGTTTCCTCACCACCGCCGAGCATTCTTGTCAATTCGTTGGCTGCATCGTTATCGCTGACTGTGATCATCGCCGTAAGAAGCCGATCGAGTTCTGCAGCTCCGTACTGTGCTGCCAAATTGTCATACTGTTCATAAACAGTTCCCATAATGTACAATTTGATCAGACTTGCCGCCTTTTGCTTCTCTGCTCCAACTACTGCAAAGGAACTGCTTGACAATTGCTTCACATACACATTCCACTTCTCTCCAAGCGCTGTCCTTTCTGCAATCCTGTTCTGGATCAGCTCTTCCATAGCGGCCATTTCCAAAGGTGCGCGGACTGCCTCTTCCATCTGCTGTTTCTCCTGTCGGGTCTTTGCTTCTGCTTCTTCTTTCTCCTCCAACAGAGTCTGTCTTCTTTTTAAGACTTCCTTTCTCTCTTCTTTTTGTAATACAGCCCCTGCATCGATTTCCTGTGTCTGTTTCTCAATTTCCTTGCACCGACCTTCCAAAAACAGCCATCCAGTCCCAACAGCCAGAAGCATTCCCACACAGACTGCACTGTAAATCCATCCTGCTTTTTTCCCTTTTCCTCTTTCTCTCTTTTTCATACTGCACCTCTTGCCATAGCTCTAATTTCCAGCCGCAAAATACTGGTCAATTCCATTTGCAATGCCCTTGACCATTTTCTTTTCATACTCCGGATTCTGCATATTTACATCATCCTGCTCATTGGTCATGTATCCCATCTCCAGAATGATAACCGGAATCTGACTCCAGTTGATCCCAGTCATGTTATCATAGAGCTGCACTCCGTCATTTTCCATACCACACTCCTGACAGTAAGCATTGATCACAGATTCCCCGAGCGCATAGCTTTTCGGATGAAGTGCTCCAACATAGGGATTTTCTGCGGAAGGTACCATCGTCATTGCTCCCTTTGCCAATGGATCCTCACTTCCATTTGCATGGATCCTCACATAAATATCGGATCCTTCCTCCGCTGCCATAAGCGCTCTCTCACTGTTGCTGATTGCCGTATCATGATCTTCTCTTGTGAGCACTACTTCATATCCTCTCTGTTCCAGTTCCAGACGAAGCTGCTTGGAAATATTTAATGTCAGTTCATACTCCGGAACATTTGTATAACGCCCCTGCGTACCAGAAGATGCCTTCGCTTTCATTTCCTGCGATCCTGGTCCCATCGGCTCCAAGTCGCTCATATCTACATTCGGACCTTGATGACCCGGATCGATTGCAATTTTCTTTCCCTTCGCCTGTGGCTGTTCCTCCGTGATCACTTCTTTTTTT
>UMED01014185.1_pt1 | contig 10148 bp, 9 predicted proteins | sample 1964661 | NCBI WGS metagenome assembly UMED01 (sample SAMEA4836011, study PRJEB28245) | human gut metagenome | biome: gut microbiome; material: fecal sample | place: Denmark | collected 2008
CAAAAAGCACGAGAGTGTAATTTGTCGTCAAGCTAATAAACGCATCGAATTTCTGGATATACTCCGTAAAGCCATTACCGAAGAAAGTCAAAAGAAAGGTTATCTATAAATCAGTAACTTATCAGAAAATATTAGGGGTGTAGTATATCTACTCCCCTAATTTATTTACATCCATTTGCCGAACTTTGCTTCATCAATCGATTGAAAACAATAATGTTAAACTAAAAAATGAAGCAAAATGTATATAGACAACGAAAACTTCGACAAGTGGATGGAACGACTGTCGAAAAAACTCTCTGAAATCGGGCAAGACCTGAAATCCCTTATCAATACCGACAATGTACTAGGCGAAAATGATAAGATACTCGATAATCAGGATTTAGCTTTTCTGCTGAAAGTGTCTTTCCGCACCCTACAACGGTATCGGACAAGTGGCAAACTTCCTTATTTTACGATAAGCCATAAGACCTACTATCGGGCATCGGGTATTCGTGCATTTGTTAGGGAAAATGCCGATTGTACGACCTACGAACGGTTCAAAAAGGAAAATCAACTTGATAAGCAAACGGAAGCAAAACAAGGTGATAATATTACCGCCTAATGCAGTGCCACCGCTCCCCATTTAGCAGAAATCGCCTCGTCCTGTGGCTCGGCTCATTTCGCTAAATGAAGCAAGAGGGAACTGGACAAGTCCTGTTCTTCCCTCTTGCCCTGCGGGGCAAAGCCTTCGGCTTTAGCGTGTTATGAAAACACGCTGTAATGACATATGTAATAATAATTTCCGTTGCAATGCTTGTTGTCAGGTATTTATCTATTCATTTTTTATCAAAAAAGTAATTACCATGCCAAATAACAGTCGAAAAACTATATTCACCACCATTTCCGTAGACAAGGAAACGGCAGCTTTGGTAGAGAAGATATGCAAACGCTATTCGCTGAAAAAGAGCGAAGTTGCAAAGTTGGCTTTCGGGTATATTGATAAGGCACATATCAACCCATCGGAAGCCCCCGAATCCGTAAAATCAGAACTGGCGAAAATAAACAAACGGCAGGATGATATAATCCGCTTCATCCGACACTACGAGGAAGAACAACTCAATCCGATGATACGAACCACTAATTCTATTACAGTTCGGTTTGATGGAATTGGCAAGACATTGGAAACGCTTATTCTTTCCCAATTGGAATCCAATCGGGAGAAGCAAACAGCCGTCTTGCAAAAAGTAAGTGAACAGTTCCGAAAACATGCCGATGTAATCAACCAACAGGGAAAACAACTTACCGCCCTGTATCAGATTCACCAACGGGATTATAAGAAGTTGTTGAACCTAATACAACTCTACTCTGAGTTATCCGCTTGTGGTGTGATAGATAGTAAACGAAAAGAGAACCTAAAAGCTGAAATTACCAACCTTATAAACACATAGAGCCATGCACATAGATTTTGCCCCACCATCAAAAGGAACATACAACAATGCAGGTAGTAGTAGGCAATTAGTAAATTATTGTGAGCATGAAGATTTAGAACGGATGGAGAAAGGAATATATACCGATGGCTTTTTCAACCTGACGGATGATAATATCTACAAATCAAAGGTGATTAAGGATATAGATAGCAATATCAGGCAATTGCTGAAAACAGATGCTAAGTTTTTCGCTATCCATGTCAGCCCATCGGAGAACGAACTTCAGGCAATGGGAAGTACCGAACAAGAGAAAGCCGAAGCCATGAAACGGTATGTTCGGAAAGTGTTTATTCCTGAATACGCCAAGAACTTCAACAAAGGACTATCCGAAGCGGATATAAAGTTTTACGGGAAGATTCATTTCGACCGTAGCCGTTCCGATAACGAACTGAATATGCACTGCCATTTGATTGTCAGCCGAAAAGACCAAACCAACAAAAAGAAGCTATCACCGCTTACAAACCACAAGAACACTAAAAGTGGAATAATCAAAGGAGGGTTTGATCGTGTGAATCTATTCCAACAAGCAGAACAAGGATTTGATAAACTATTCTGTTATAATCGGCAACAATCGGAATCATTCGATTACCACAATACAATGAAGAACAATTCTGTATCAGAACAACTTAAGCTAGATGATTTTCTTTTTAGTAGCAGAAAGACTGAAATAGCACAAAATTACAATCAAGCATCCGATTCACTTGTTTTTAGTATATGCACTCCTTTAAGCCAATCCGATTTCGAAAAACTATTTACTAAGACTAAGAAGAAAAAGAAATATAAGATATAGTGCTTAAATAAATATCCTATTTAAAAACATAAGACTTTATATCATCAGTCTTGAGTTTTTTTAGTAGTTTTGCAACTATAATGTTTTTCTAAATGGAAAAAGAAAATAGTAAATCATATTATATTTCAGATGTAGAGCAACATCGAATTATCACTATTTGCCAAAGGCTTAAGGGCTCAGTCTCTTCGACTGATGTCACAAACTGGCTACTTAATTTTAAGCCAAATGAAATTGATATGGCGCTTAAAATTTTAGAAAAGACAGAGTATATTACAGAAAATGAAATAATTGATTTGTATGAAAACAATTTGAGCGTTATTTTAGCGAATAATCCAACTGACAAAATTGTAATCCATCCTGTAGCTGAATTTGGAAAAAGCGGGACACTTATGTCATATTATATAAGAAAAACACCTGCATATAATAATCATAAAAATAGAATAGTTTTTTTTTCTCATTATGATAATTTTAAATATAAGCTAAAGGATCAGAAATCAGATATAACGATTGTATTTATAGATGATTTTTCTGGATCAGGAAAACAGTTTAATAATTATTACAAAACATATATTAAGCCACAGATAAAGCTAAATAAAAGTGTCAAGAAAATATATTTTATGACACTTTTTTATCAACCAAAAGCGGAATCTTCTATTAAAAAGAATAATGCAGAGATAAATATTTTGGGAAATGTCAAATATCCTGTTTTCCTTAGTAATAGATCTGTTTTTGGATATAGGGAGTGGATGTTGCCTATAAGAACTTTTTCTTACTCCTATGGAGAGGGACTTTTCTCTACCTATGATAAAAAAAAGAATATAAATATTAATCATCCTCTTGGGTATGAAAACTCTCAAGCTTTAATTGTTTTTGCTTATAATCCCCCAAACAACACGCTTCCTATAATTTGGTCTTCTAAAAATAATTGGAAGCCACTATATCCACGTGTTCCTGAATATAAAATATTTGAAGCAAAAAAAGTAAGAAAAGAATTGGCACACCAGATTGGAATGTTGAATAATTCAGATATTGCTTCATATTTTTACTCTGGCGAGAAAGATTTAGGTTGGAAGTCAATATCATTTATTACTAAGACAGATTTTATAGCATATTCTATTATGACACTGTTAAAGCAAAGACGGACTATTCCTGTTATTTGTCAAATTTTAGGAATAACAGAGAGTGATTATCTTGATTTTGTGACGAAAAAAGCAGATTTATTTGATGGTGTATCAAAATTATCTGATTATGGAAATGAATTGTATATTGAAATAAAGAAATGTTTAAAATTAGTAAAAAAGGATATTAGAAAAGAGAAAATAAGTACAGATATAAAACATATTAAGTATTTACCAAAAAAATTTAAGGGAGAATCATGACTTATTTAGCTTATACTTTTACTTCTTGTAAAAGGCTGGAACTAGTTGTCTCCGGCAGTAATAATGTTAGTTTACATCGTTTAAGTAGTGAAACTCGGTCTCGCAAGCTCGCAGGCTTCACTACTCAAAGCATAGCTTTACCAAATGATTATCGTAAATGAGTTATGAGTTCTCCCTTATTACATATTCTAGAACAAGTAGAAAACAGCAATCATAGTACAGAATATAAAAGACTAATAAAAGATTATTCTATACGACTAGCTTCTAGAAATCTACCTATAATTTTTGATATCTATCATTTGTCTTATTTAATTGGAATTCAGCCGTATAGAATGATTAATATGATAAAAGATCGTCATTCTTTATATAATGTGTACAAAATAAGAAAAAAAGCAGGTGGATATAGGTGGATAATGAGTCCTATTGATGATTTAAAGCGGGTACAATATTGGATAAAACTGAATATCCTTGATAATATAAATATTTGTGACTCTGCCTGTGCTTTTATAAAAGGGAAATCCATAAGAGATAATGCACAAAAACATGTTGGTAAAGAATTAATCTTAAATGTTGATTTATATCGCTTTTTTGACTCTATAACAGAAAAAAGAATTTATGGTGTTTTTAAATCATTAGGCTATACTGAAAAATTATCTTATGATTTAGCGCAATTAGTTACAGCTCAGCCCCCCAAAGCATATTGGAAAGAAATAAAAAAAGAAAATAGATTTAAAAAAAAGCATATAAAGTCTACTCCTGCCATCTTACCACAAGGAGCTCCAACAAGCCCTTCTTTATCAAATATTATATCTATTAAGATGGATGAGATATTTGACAAATATGCGAATGAGTGTAAGATAAGTTATTCAAGATATGCTGATGATCTTACGTTTTCGGGCGAAAGAGGCTCTATTATTTCTTTGTTAGCAGTCAAAAAAATCATTCGCCAACAAGGATTCACCATTAACTTAAAGAAAACAAAATATCTAAGAAATAGTGGTAAGCAATCAGTTACAGGTATAACTGTAAACAATGGGTTATTTGTCGACAAATCCGTAATTAATATGATAAAACAAGAATTATATTACTGTTTAAAATTTGGATATAAAGCTCACTTAAAATACAAACAAGCCAAGGGAGAATCCATAAAATCGGGCTATAAGGAGTGGCTATTTGGTAAAATATGTTTCATTTACTCTATTGATAAAAACAGGGGAGTAAACTTTTTCAAGATTTACAATCAAATCAATTGGGATATTTAATTCTTTCCCTGATAGTATAACTATAATATAATCTTTTCCTTGTATACTTTTGCAGGTGACAGCTATTTTTGATTTTGCAAATTCAAAGAAAAGATTTATCTTTAGTATTCTCCATGAGCAAACTACCGTAAAAGTACGTAGCAAATTAGTGGGATAATTCATGGGGTATGCTTGAAGCTAAAAATATAGAGTTTTAAATATCAGTGTGGTAAATCTCTTAGGAGAATCCTATGCGATAAATATTATAAGCATTATCTTTGTAACAGGTTATTAAAATGATGCAATCTTAAGAATATTAGAGTAGAGAGCACGTTGCTAAACCATTACCTTTTCTGAATTATACATAACAACAAGCTGTTTATCTGTGAAATAAATTGCTTACACATAGTAATGGCATATAATAGTCTTTTGCAATTATCTTCATTGTTTTGTATCTACCGTATAGTAACTTTCATTTTTTAATTGTATCTTTGTCTCCAACTCAAACAACCACCGCAACACCGAGCAATCTAAAGTATTGCACACGTGGGGTTATTAGAGGGAGAAAGAATTTCGAGCTTACTAAAACATTGGTTCTGTGAAGATTAAAACTAAGGTTCATCTTCCGTCCGGACCGCTTTCAAAGAAAGCAAAATAAAGTAAAGCTCTGTAATTTAAAGATTACAGGGCTTTTTCTTTTTCCTCACTTATCAAGAATGACGGCTCACCTGCAAAACTCTATGTTTGTAAAACATTCGCAAAAGCAGGGGGCGGCAATCTGTTTTGCGGTAGGCTTCAATGATGTTGTAAGCGAAAATGCGATAACCTTGACGTTTTGTTTGAAAATCCGGGATTATGATGACAGGGCCTTTTTGCGAATAGAAGAAATAGGGAGTGCTTTATGGTCAAATTATCCATTTTACCCTGTTTTTTTGTATGAATATCTCTATTAGGAGACGAAAGTAATGGGATTAGGTAACGCAAAAGCCAGTGTTAGGCAACGCTACCGTATGTGTTTGGCGATACATACGGTAGGAATTGGGTACGCAACCTATAGAAATGGGCGATGCATCCGTATGAAAAGCACCTTTCTCCTGCATAAATATGAGATAGGATGAATTAATCTCGCTAGAATGAAAGGGTATATTTAAGCAAAGTGTTATAATACAATTGATTGCTGATATTTTTTCTCGTATTTGGTAACAGCATGTATCTTTGCCCGGAAAAAACGATTCTCCGGGGTTTCAGATTACATATTGTCATATTGTCAATTTGAGCGTATTACTTATCTTTCTCGCTGGCAATGCGGGCAATAATAAATGCTGCCTCCGAGGTAAGCCTCTTTCTGTATCCGTTCGCCACAGACGGGGCAAGGGTCATGGTAGGTGTTCTTCGATAGGATCGTGCGGTAATTGCCTAAGGCGCCGTATAGATCCTTCTCCGTATCCCGGCCTCCTCGGCGAGTCATCTCTTCCAGCGTGGATTTCACGGTGTTGAAGAGGCGGTCTATATCCTCTTCTGATAAAGTCGATATTTTTCGTTTCGGGGAGATCCGGGCATTGAACAAGATATCTTGGCAGACTCCGTTGCCCAGGCCCGGAATACGTTGCTCGGTGGCGAGCAGCGCTTTTGCGGATATATCTTTCTTGAGATTCCGGATGAGACTAAGGAAATAGGCTTTATCGAATCTCTCGTCCAACGGACATAGCTTATGGATGCTACCTTGGTAATAGGGATTGTCAAACTCGCCTTTGAAAGCGTAGATGGAACCATACATCGAAACCGTGAAAGCTAGGAACGAGTCGTCCTCAAATACGATCATAAGCTGATATTTCTTCGGGGCCTTTTCCGCGGAGGTATAATAACGCATATTGGTTCCGTCTCCGATTAAGAGGTGGGTATCCGCGTCCATAAGGATGTCCACGAATGCGCCATAGCCTTGGGCGCCTAGGACCGTTCGTCCTACCAGCCTATTGGAGTATTCCGCCGGATCGCCATTATAGAACGTGAAACGGTGAGGACTGTTCGACTCGATAACATGCGCTATCCGTTTACCCTTTAGCGTTTCGCTAGCCTGTTTGCCAATGGTGGCGGATTCGGGAATCTCAATCATATTCGTATTGTTTTTAGAGGTGACGGGGTAAATATAGGCATATTTTCCGTACCAATATTCATTGATACGGAAAATAGGAACCGGGCTTTAATTCTGGGTCGGATAAAGAGGCTTTCCTGTCTCGTCCACATCTGTCCAGTCTTTTACGTTGACACTGGCCAAAGTGACCGAATTACCGTTGATTACCGCTTTAAATAAATAAGAGTTTCCCGCTTTCAACTCGCCATCCGGAAGAGGGATCTGGGTGGTATAGGTGCGGGTACTGTTTTCATTGTCGGCGGATATTTCCAGCGTGAGAGTCATGGGAGCCGTATGTCTTATCGGCAACATGATATATTGGGCTGTTAATCCGTTTATCCCCATCTTATCCGCTTTCCCGAAAGCGGTGGCGGGAGTGATGATACCTGTGCCCAGATCCATGGTCGCCCCGGTTTCGGGAGGTGTGATCATGGCGGAGACCAATTGGTTGATCGTGATACCTTCACCGCCGGTTAATTCTACTACGACTTGGGTAGCCACATGCCCATAAACAATCGGTATATTGATTTGGGAGCTATTAACATCCTGTTGTATGGCGCTCCACCAAAGATAATCGATACCGTTGAAGAGGGGTTCGGATACGCCACTCGTGAATGTCGGGGGGATCGTGGAGAAATTGTCGGATACGGCGTAGAAATTATAAGTGCCATTGGAGAGAAACATTTTATATCCGTCACTTCCTGTTAACACCCCGGGAGATGAGGTTATGTAAAGACCTGACGCCTCGGGGCTTCCCTTGGTTCCTGCGCTGCTGTCGAAGACATAAACCCTGCTTTGTATCCCTTTATTCATGGGAGACATGGAACGTAATAGGTTCCGGCCCTCCACGGAGGCGTTGAAGGTCACCAACGTGCTGTTTCCCGGGTCCTCGTTTCCCGAAGAGCCGTTCGGGGTTGTTCCATCCTCAAAAATAATCGTGTTCTTGTTGCATCCGGCGAGGAGTAACAGGAACATCGTGCTAAATGTAAGCGCATTTGCCGCTTTCAGTAAATTCCGTATCATATAATTTGTGTTTAGTGAATAGTCTATATAATACATTTTACGAACCGTTTTGGTTCAGAAAGCGGCAAATGTTTTAACTTTAATCTAGCGGTTTCACGTAAGACCAGTGGGTTTGTATGATCTTCCATTGGTTGTCGGGGTTGCGTCTGTAAACCTCGGTGCAGTTCCATTTTATTACCTTGTCGGATAAGTAGCTATCAAGGTTGAAGGTGAGGACCGCTATGTTTTGTGCGACTTGTACGACCGGGCGGATCATGTCGAAATGATCTGCCGGAGGAAGTTGCATACCTTTATAATAAGTGCGCAGTTGTTCCAATCCCTCTATTTTCGTCTCTAGGGAAGGATCGAAGTAAATCACGTCGGTGTCTGAAAGCTCTACGAATGCCATCGGGTCGGTCGAGGCTAGAGCCTCTTTTTCAAGGGAGATGATCATCTCCGGGATGTTCTCGTTTAATGTTTTGTTCTCCATATTCTTTTGTTGTGCGTTAGCGGATAACGTGCTTCCTAATATGAGAGCCGCTATCCATGATTTGTATTGTCTCATGATGCTTTATTTATTGATAGAGGCAAAATTAGACATACCGAATGGAGTTCGTATAATACTTATAAAGGAGGAAATAGTACTTTTTACGGTTTTGTATTCCTGCGATAGTTTAGCGGGGTCATGTTTGTTTGGGAACGAAATAGACGGATGAAATAGGATGGATCCTCGTAACCTAGAGCTTCCGTTATGGCGGATATAGGCAAGTCCGTATAAGTCAATAGCCGTTTGCTCTCGATCAGTATTTTGTTTAGGATGTATTGTTTAGCGTTGATGCCCGTAGCGTTTTTCACGATCTCATTCAGGTAGTTCGGGGTGATGCAAAGCCGATCGGCATAGCTCCGGATGGAATGATCTTGCTTGAAGGAATGGTTTACTAACTCGATAAATCGGTCTACATAGATGCTTTTAGATCGGGCGTTTGTGTCTGGAGGTAAAGCGTTCGAGTTAGAATATAGCCTGTTGAGCAACATTAATGTCTCGTACAACAAGGCCCGGAGCAAGTGTTTGTCTTTCGACTGATAGTTCTTGATCTCTTTATCGATCTCCGAGATCAACTCGGAGATGCGGGCATAGGCTTTCTTGTCGAGACTGAGCTTGGAAGACCGTCTTTCTGTATGGAAATAAGAGAGGTTCCGGAGAAATGCCGGATCATTGAAAAAAGAGAGCAGGAACTCTTCCTCAAAGATAAGAGCGAATCCGTCTTGTATCGTTTTATCGTCCCATTTACGTATTTCCCCGGGCCGGGTAAAGATAATATCTTGAGGCTTTACCCGGTTCGCTTGATGATCGATAAGGAATTCTCCCTCCCCGCTAGTGATCAATGTTATATCGTAATACGTCAATATATGTACGGGTTGTTCCTTGAGATACTTCTTGATCGTGTTCAAGGGAACGACGTCGATAAGTAGCTCATCGCCGTATTTGTGTTTATAGAAGTCGTATTGCGGTATATTATGATTCATCTGCTCATATTTTTTATTTGAAAAGCATAGGAGCGAATTGGAGGAGATAAGCCCGCCAATTGGCCCAGATATGCCCTCGGGTGGATTCTACGTACTGGTATTTCATACCTAGGCTATCCATTCGCTGGCGGAATTGCTGGTTTGCGTCGTATAAGAAATCGGTCTTTCCGATACCGATCCAGAACAATTGATAACCGGATCTCTTGAGGTTCCCTAATTTCTCGTCGAGATTCGTGTACATCGGGCTATTCGGGTCTACACCATTGGCGCTGAGTCCAGCGGAGAAAAGTCCTATATAGTTAAAATAGTCCGGATAATTCAATGATATATATAATGTATGGAAACCACCCATCGAAAGTCCGGCTATGGCTCGGTGTCGCTTATCCGGGATCGTACGGTAACGGTTATCGATGAAATGAATGATCTCGGTGAAACTCTTCTCGTACGAGCCATCCTTATAACCGGGGAAGCTGTTGCTCATGGCCGGCTTGTAATTCAGGTTATCGGATGTTTCGCCGGGAGCGGCCTGTTTACTGGGATTACCGTTTGGCATAACGACAAGCATTGGCTGTATCTTGCCTTCGGCAATCAAGTTATCCATGATACGGGCGG
>UMED01007730.1_pt1 | contig 9951 bp, 10 predicted proteins | sample 1964661 | NCBI WGS metagenome assembly UMED01 (sample SAMEA4836011, study PRJEB28245) | human gut metagenome | biome: gut microbiome; material: fecal sample | place: Denmark | collected 2008
GTACATAATATGTTGCAGATCGAAAAAAAAATAAAGCATATCTACAAAAGGCAGAGGATATCTACAAAATGGAGGAGATATCCTCTGCTTTTTTTGTGGAAAAATCATTGTGCGCAGCAAAATGGAGTGTGATATGATGAAAAGCAAAGAATTTTGTAATCGTTTAAGGAAGGAATGAGAAAAGATATGAAATTATTGTATCAGTTTGGCGTGATCATGACGGTCACATTTCTAGGGGAAGTTCTTCATGCAGTGCTCCCTCTTCCGGTTCCGGCAAGCATTTATGGACTTTTGATCATGCTATTTTGTCTTTGCGCGAAAGTGATAAAATTGAATCAGGTGAAACTTGCAGCGGATTTTTTGATTGATATTATGCCGCCGATGTTTATACCTTCAGCAGTTGGACTTATTACAGTGTGGGCGGATTTAAAGGAAATCGTTGTGCCGGTCATGATGATTATTGTTATCACAACGATTTTTGTGATGATTTGCACCGGAAAAGTATCACAGGGAATTATTGACTACAGGAGAAAAAAGGAGGTAGAACGGAAAGATGAAAGAGTTTTTTAGTGAATCGTTGTATTTTGGTCTGACGATCAGTATCGGAGCCTATGGTCTGGGCTTACTTGCACGGAAAAAATTGAAATGGGGGTTTTTGAATCCATTGCTGTTAGCGATCGTTGCAGTTATTGTTCTACTCAATGTATTGGATGTTGATTATGCGACTTACAACGAATCAGCAAAATACTTAAGCTATCTTTTGACTCCGGCTACTGTCTGCCTTGCGGTTCCATTGTATCAGCAGATGGAATTGTTGAAACAAAATTTCTGGGCAGTTTTCTGGGGAATTACGGCAGGCGTACTGTCAAGCCTCGGAAGTGTTTTCGGGTTGGCATATTTGTTTGGGCTGAGCCATGAACAGTATGTGACACTGCTGCCGAAGTCGATCACAACTGCGATTGGAATTGGAGTTTCCGAGGAGTTGGGAGGAATCTCAACGATCACCGTCGCTGTCATCATTGTGACAGGGGTGTTAGGAAATATCATCGGAGAATATATATGTAAAATGTTTGGAATCAGAGAACCGATTGCGGTAGGACTTTCTCTTGGAACGGCTTCGCATGCAATCGGCACAGCAAAAGCATTGGAACTTGGAGAGGTGCAGGGAGCCATGAGCAGCCTTTCTATCGCTGTGTCAGGGCTGATGACGGTCATTGGTGCATCTGTTTTTGCCACATTTTTATAAATTTTTATTTTTGCCTATCCAAAGAAAATGAAAGATGGTACAATGACAGCAAATTCACAGTGAAACAGAGGAGGAGCAACAATGAGATGGATGATTGCATCAGATATCCACGGTTCTGCATATTACTGCAGAAAGATGATAGAAGCATACAGAAGAGAGAAGGCAGATAAGCTTCTGCTTCTCGGAGATATTTTATATCACGGGCCAAGAAACGACCTTCCGAAAGACTATGCGCCAAAGGAAGTGATAGCGATGTTAAATGAGATCAAAGAAGAGATTCTTTGTGTGAAGGGAAATTGTGAGAGTGAAGTAGACCAGATGGTTTTGGAATTCCCGATTATGGCAGATTACTGTATTTTATATTTGAATGACCGTATGATCTTTGCCACACATGGACATGTACATAATCTGGAACATGTGCCAATGTTAAAAAAGGGAGACATTCTTCTTCATGGACATACACATGTGCCGGTTTGCAGAGAAACGGACAGATGTATTTATATGAACCCGGGTTCTATTTCCATTCCAAAAGAAGATTCTCTTCACAGCTATATGATTTTAGATGAGAAATTTGAGTGGAAAGACCTTAATGGCGAAGTATATATGGAGAAAGAAATCAGATGAAAAAGAAAAGAATCCTGTTTGGGCTGATCGCAATAGGAATCAGTTTGTATATGAGTGGGTGCATGGAACTGATGCCGAAGGAGAAGCAGACGTTTCGGACAAGAGGAAAAGGAGTCTATCAAGGATTTGATCATGTGCCGGAAGATTATACTGCCGAGCAGGCAAAGAAAGATGGATGTGTAGTTTACAGAGATACAAAGCTGGTTGACGGCGGAGAATACTGGGAACAGTTTTTAAAAAGTGCAGAGAGCAAAGAGCCTGCAAAAGTGCGGATCATGTATCAGTTTGGAAGGGAGAAAGAATGGTTTCTCGAAGATCTATTCTATGATGGGAAGAACTTCCGGGTGATTTTGTCAAAAGATCATGAGGTGCATGATTATGAATATAAATATTTGCTGGATTTGGAGGGACGCATGGATCAGGCAGTAAAGCCAGTCCGCTATGTTGTACTGACAAACGATAAAGATCTTTCCTTTCAGAATGTCTGGGACAGCGAGCATGCAAAGACCGAAGAAGAAAAGCTAAACTACAAGCGGATCATCTATGAAATCCCATAAAAACTAAAAAAGAGAAAGAACGATAAGAAGTTGCCGTAAAGAAAAAATACGGCAACTTCTTTTCAAGTAAAATCTTAAATCTGTTCCTGATCCTGCGGTCTGCTGACTTTTCCTTTGAACCGCTGATAAATGTAAGTGTTTGCTTCACGTTCCTCGGTATCATCAAGGGGAGCGAGCTCAATTGGCTTCTTATATTTTCTCTCTAGTGCTTTTGTGAGAAGATAATCACAAATCTGAGGATTTTTTGGGAGAAGCGGTCCGTGCAGATAAGTTCCGATCACATTTTTATAAATGATCCCTTCGTAGCCGCTCTGTCCGTCATTTCCACTTCCATAAATGACTTTTCCGAATGGCTTCTGATCTTTGATATAAGTTCTGCCGCCGTGATTTTCAAAGCCGACCACAGGCATATCAGAAAGTTCGCTCTCCAGAACAATGTTATCGATGAGTCGATAATCCTTGCCCTGTTCTGTGTAAATATCTACGATGGAAAGCCCTTCGATCACACCTTGATCAGTGGAATAGTGGGTCCCGAGTAACTGGTATCCGCCGCAGACTGCAAGGACAACACCGCCGTCCTCCACATAAGCTTTGAAATCATCGCGGATTTCCTTCAGACGTTCGCAGACAAGCATCTGTTCCCGGTCAGACCCCCCACCGAGCAGAACAATGTCAAGTTCAGAGAAGTCGACCTCGTCCTGAATCTCAAATTCAATTGTCTCTGCTTCGATGCCTCTCCATTGGAGTCGCTTCATCATACATTGAATATTTCCCCGGTCTCCGTAGAGATTCAGAAGATCTGGATAAAGATGTCCGATAGTCAGTTTCATGATTGTTCACCCTCCATTCGCTTTAAGATATTATGAGTACTATACAAGGCAGTATAATTGACAAGGACGTATAAATTTCCGGTGCCATCGGCGATGCGTTTCCGGACTGCAGTCTCAATATCCGGCTCCAAAATAGAAGGGATATCTACATATTTCAATCGTAAGCGCATATCCTGACAGCGGATCCCGCTGACGGTGATGGAACGTATGGATGGGTCGCCTAGGCGGTCAAAGTCCACATCCCAGAGCCAGGACACATCAATTCCGTCCTGATCATTGTCGTTGATCAGAATAATCAGATCTTTCGGGCTGTCATCCTCCATGACGGCGGAAATGTTTTGGTTAAATCCTGCTGGGTTCTTTGCAAGGTTTAAGATAATTTCCGTTCCTTTGATAGAGAAATGTTCCATTCGTCCGTTTTCTGGGTTGTACTTGCCGAGGATCTCATTGAAATTTTGAAGTGGAATGCCGGCTTCTTTGACAGCAGCATATACAGCAAGAATATTGTAGACATTGTAGAAACCACGATAATTTACATGAATATGCTCCCCATTTGCATCGAAGTCCAGAACCTTTCCAGTCTTGACATTGCTTGCGTTATAGTTTAGCTCTGGTCGGTGGAAATCACAGTTTGGACAGTGGTAGTCCCCGAGCTGGCTGTAATGGTAGAAATTGTAAAACAATTTTGCTCCACATTTTTTGCAGAAACGTCCTTCTTTGATTTCGTTGATGCTTTGTTCTTCAAATACTTGCTCCTGAATTCCGTAAGTGACATATGGATTGTCGCTTTCCTGGGCAAGATATGTGGAGAGTGCATCATCTCCATTGACGATGATCGTCATCTCCGGAGCAATTCGCATTGCATCTTTTAACAGATTCATTGTGATATCAATCTCGCCATAGCGATCCAGCTGATCCCGAAACAGATTGTTTAGTATCATGTAATCCGGTTTGAAATGCGGGAAAATGCGCAGTGTGGAGGCTTCGTCCACTTCGATACAGGCATAGTCGGCATCGATTTTTCCATTCCATTTTGCAGATAGTACAAAAGCGGCAATAGCTCCGTTTAACATATTGGAACCGGAGTGGTTACAGATTACCTTTTTTCCCTGTCCCTCCAAAGTAGAGCAGAGAAGATTATTGATTGTGGTTTTTCCATTTGTACCACAAACGACAAAGATTTTCTCACGGACATCAGCGGCCATCTCTGTCAGAATATCAGGATCGATCGTAAGTGCAATCTTACCAGACCAGGTGAGCCCCTGCTTTCCTAACAATTTACATACAAAGCCTGTGAGCTTTGAAGCCCATATGGCAAATAATCTACGTATTTTCACAGTGTTCCTCCATCTTGTTTTATTTTCTTATTTACGTTGCTATTATATCTGAAATTAAAAGGAGTGTAAAGGGCAAGAGAATGCATTGACAAGAAATGTCATATGTTATAACATGTATATAACAACGGAGGTGAGGTTATGTTTATCGAGATTGATTTTAACAGTTCAGAAGCGCTGTATATTCAGCTTCGGAATCAGATCATTATGGGAATTGCGACATCTACGATCCGGGAAGGGGATACACTTCCGTCTGTCAGGCAGCTTGCGGAAAATATCGGTATCAATATGCATACAGTAAATAAGGCGTATTCGGTCTTAAAGCAGGAAGGGTTTCTTCAGCTGGACCGCAGAAAAGGTGCTGTGATCGCCATCGATGTCAATAAACTTCAGGCGGTGGAAGAGATGAGAGAGCAGCTCAGAGTACTGCTTGCAAAGGCAAGCTGTCAGAACATTTCCAGGGAGGAAGTTCATCAGCTTGTGGATGAGATTTATGAAGAATATGTGTAGGAGAGATAGAAGGAGGAATTCATGCAGATTGAATATACAAAACAGGCTGAGAATGTGTTAAAGACCGCGAGGAGTGCAGCAAAGGAGTTAAGACACCCATATATTGGGACAGAACATCTTTTGCTTGGACTGCGGAGAGTGTTTACGGGAGTGGCAGGTCAGATCCTTGCGACAAACGGAGTAAATGAGAATGAGATTTTGAAAGTGATCGGAGAACTGATTTCTCCGACAGAGGAAGTTGTATTTGAAGGAAAGGCAGAGAGAAGTCCACGCTTAGAGTATCTGCTTGAGAACAGCAGAAGAGAGGCAGAGCGATTTCAGGCATCGGAGGTTGGTACGGAGCATATGTTGATGGCGATCGTGCGTGATTCAGAGTGTGTTGCGGCCAGAATCCTTACAACGTTAAATATCAGTCTGACAAAGATTTATCAAGATATTTTTGAGGCGGCAGGGATTGATCCGGCGGAATTTTCAGAGGAAGCCGGAAGTGGAAGAAGAGGACAGCCAGGGATGCTGGAGCAATACTGCACAGATCTGACAGAGAAAGCAGCAGACGGGAAGCTGGATCCGGTTGTTGGAAGAACGGAAGAGATTGAGCGGCTGATGCAGGTATTAAGCCGCAGAACGAAGAACAATCCATGTCTTGTCGGGGAACCGGGAGTTGGAAAGACTGCGATCATTGAAGGGCTTGCACAGAGAATCGTGTCGGGGATGGTTCCAGAGAGTATGAAGCATAAGCATATTCTGACGTTGGATCTTGCTGCTCTCATTGCGGGATCTAAGTATCGGGGAGAATTTGAAGACAGGATGAAGCGCCTGATTCAGGAAGTGAAAAGTTCATCGGATATTCTTCTGTTCTTAGACGAGGTACATACAATGATCGGTGCAGGAGGTGCAGAGGGGGCTATGGATGCCTCTAACATTTTGAAGCCATCGCTGGCTCGTGGAGAACTGCAGTTGATCGGCGCAACAACGATCTCTGAATATAGAAAATATATTGAGAAAGATGCAGCGTTGGAGCGGAGATTTCAGCCGATTACAGTTGAAGAGCCAGATAGTGCCCAGAGTATTCAGATTTTGGAAGGTCTGAAGGGAAAATATGAATCACACCATCATGTTACGATTGAGCCGGGAGCACTTGAGGCTGCGGTCAAACTGTCAGAGCGCTATATCAGTGACAGGAATCTGCCCGATAAGGCGATTGATGTTTTGGATGAAGCGTGTTCCAAGGCAAATCTTAATGGGTTTAAAGTTCCGGACAATCTGACAAAGACAGAGGAAATTCTGCAGTCTCTCATGAAGGAGAAGGAACAGGCGGTGGCAGAAGGCCGTTTTGCAGAGGCATCGATGTTGAATCAGGAGCAGCAGGCTGTTGAAAAGAAATTAGAGAGCATTAAGAAACGGTTTGACAAGAATCAGGCATCGCATCAGATTTGCGTGACAGAGCAGCAGATTGCAGAAGTAGTGTCTGTCTGGACAAAGATTCCGGTACAAAAACTGGGAGAATCTGAAAGTGCAAGGTTAAGAAAATTAGAGCAGACTTTACAGAAGAGAGTGATCGGTCAGGAAGAAGCGGTCACTGCTGTTGCAAAAGCGGTGAAGCGGGGACGTGTAGGACTGAAATCCCCGAACAGACCGATTGGGTCATTTTTGTTTCTTGGACCGACAGGTGTGGGGAAGACAGAGCTATCCAAAGCACTTGCGGAGGCGTTGTTTGGACAGGAAGATGCAATGATTCGCGTCGATATGTCAGAATACATGGAGAAGCATAGTGTGTCAAAGATGATTGGTTCCCCTCCGGGATATGTCGGACATGAGGAAGGCGGGCAGCTCAGCGAGAAAGTCAGAAGGAATCCATATGCAGTAATTTTGTTCGATGAGATTGAAAAAGCACATCCGGATGTATTTAATATTTTGCTTCAGGTGCTTGATGATGGGTATATTACAGATTCCCAGGGAAGAAAGATCGATTTCCGTAATACGGTCATTATTATGACGTCGAATGCAGGGGCGAAGGCAATCGTGGAACCGAAGAAGCTGGGATTTGCCGCAAAGGAAGATCCGCAGGATGACTATAAGAAGATGAAAAGCAATGTAATGGATGAAGTGAAGCAGTTGTTCCGACCGGAATTCTTGAACCGGATCGATGAAATTATTGTGTTCCATGCGCTTAGTGCAGAGAATTTGAAGAAAATTGCAGGATTATTGTGCAAGGAATTTGCAGTTCGTGTCCAGTCACAGTTAAATATCCAGTTACACATCCGTGATTCGGTCAAAAAACATATTATGGAAGTGGGAACAGATACTAAATATGGAGCAAGACCGCTGAGACGTGCAGTGCAGAATGAATTGGAAGATAAGATGGCAGAGGCGATTCTTGCCGGAGAAATCCACTCTGATATGGAGGTAGATGTATCCTTTTCTAAAAAACAAATTAAATTTCTGCCGAAAGTGACAAAGAACTAGAAAAATATCACAAATTATTATATAATATCAGAAAACACCTTATCCATACTATGATGAGAGGGGATAAGATGCAGAAATGAAAATATGAAGTACCGTAGGAGGAGAACAAGATGGCTGCAGTAAAAGAATTATTGCGTGTAGAGGAAGACGGAACACTTAGTTTTGGGGATTTTACATTAGCACAGAAGACAAAATTGGATAACTTTGAATTCGAAGGAGATGTATATAAAGTAAAGACCTTCTCAGAGATCACAAAACTAGAGAGAAATGGAATGTTCGTCTATGAATCTGTACCGGGGACTGCTGTTGAACATTTTGCAGAAACAGAAGATGAAGTGGCATTTACAGTATCTGCGAAGGAAGATGCACAGTTTACATTAGAACTGGAACCAGACTGTGAATACATTGTGTATGTGGACGACGTCAATATCGGAAAAATGATGACAAATCTGAGCGGGAAACTGAGTGTCAGCGCAGAACTTCAGGAAGGCGTCAACGCAAAGATCAGAGTGGCAAGAGTTTAAAGAAGAGCATACTTGTAATGAGGGTGTAAGTTACATAAAGAGATTACAAATCAGGAAACAAGGAACCGATGCAAAAATGAGACAGTGTCTTGAGGCAGGGCTCCTTGTTTCATTTCATATAAAGAAAACAAAAAAGGAAAACGAATATGGCAAAATCAAAAAAGAGTATATTTTTCTGCCAAAATTGTGGGCACGAAGAAAATAAATGGCTCGGACAATGCCCGGTGTGCAGAGAATGGAATACGTTTGTAGAGGAAAAGATCACTGCTTCCGGAAATCCAAAATCTGTCCTTGCATCGGTAAAAGAAGTGGAAATTTTATCTTTGAATGATGTGGAGACAGAGCATGAAGAAAGAATCTATACAAAAATCGGAGAATTGGATCGTGTACTTGGAGGAGGGATCGTACCGGGATCGCTGATTCTGGTAGGAGGAGATCCAGGAATCGGAAAATCAACACTTTTGCTGCAAGTTTGTCGGGAACTCGGTGGGGATCAGAGGAAGATTCTTTATATTTCAGGGGAAGAGTCACTCAGGCAGATAAAACTGCGTGCAAAGCGGATGGGAGAATTTAGTGAGACGGTCTTTTTGCTGAGTGAGACGAATCTAGAGAAGATTCAAGGTGTGTTAGAGTCGCGCAGACCAGAGATCGTGATCATTGACTCTATTCAGACAATGTACAGCGAAGCTGTGGGATCTGCACCGGGAAGTGTATCTCAAGTACGGGAATCTACGAATGTTTTCATGCAACTTGCGAAGGGGCTTGGAATTTCGATTTTTATTGTAGGTCATGTGACAAAAGAAGGGACAGTTGCAGGTCCGAGAGTGCTGGAACATATGGTGGATACCGTTTTATATTTTGAGGGGGATCGACACGCGTCATACCGGATTCTGCGAGCGGTAAAGAATCGGTTCGGATCTACGAATGAGATTGGCGTCTTTGAAATGAGGCAGGATGGACTCAAAGAGGTAGAAAATCCATCAGAATATATGCTGGAAGGAAGACCGGAGAATGCTTCGGGATCTGTTGTGGCATGCTCCATGGAAGGAACGAGACCGATTTTGATTGAAATACAGGCACTTGTCTGTCCGACAAATTTTGGGATGCCAAGGCGCACAGCTGCGGGGACGGACTATAACCGCGTCAATCTTTTGATGGCAGTTCTTGAAAAAAGAATAGGATTTCCACTTTCAAACCATGATGCTTATGTAAATATTGCCGGAGGAATTAAGATGAATGAACCGGCGGTAGATCTGGGAATTGTCCTGGCAATCGTATCCAGTTATAAAAACCGACCGCTTGACGAAAAGACGATCGTATTTGGAGAAGTTGGATTAAGTGGTGAAGTGCGTGCAGTAAATATGCCGGAACAGAGAGTGGCAGAAGCGAAGAAACTTGGATTCACCACTTGCATTTTGCCGGAGGCTTCTGTGAAAATGGTAAAAAGTATAAAGGGAATCCGAGTGATCGGTGTAAAGAGTGTTAATGAAGCAATACAGCTCTTATAGAAAAAAGAAAAGAGATATATGCAATTCAAAAGGTCATTTCTTTCACCTAGGACACAGGCAGTCTGACGGAAGAACAATCTCAAAGGCTGCCTGTAACATGAAGTGAAAAAACGTCGGAAAAGTATAAAATTACAAAAAAATAGAAAAAAATGAAAAAACCTATTGACAGTTTCTGTCGAAGATGATATTCTAATGGAGCGCTCGAGAGAGCAGACAAGTTCAAAAAAAGTTTGAAAAAGAAAAATTAAAAAAGTACTTGACAAACAAAAAGAACTTGTGATAATATATAAATCGTTGTTGCGAAACAAAAACAACGAAAAATAAAAATAAAAAAGTGCTTGACAAGTAAGAA
>UMED01008620.1_pt1 | contig 9871 bp, 9 predicted proteins | sample 1964661 | NCBI WGS metagenome assembly UMED01 (sample SAMEA4836011, study PRJEB28245) | human gut metagenome | biome: gut microbiome; material: fecal sample | place: Denmark | collected 2008
AGTCAATCTAAGACTCAAAGCAGAAATTAATTCTCTTACTTCTTTATCGTTGTAATTAGATAGACCTGCAAGTTTAGATTTTTCAGCTGTTGTATAATCTTCAGTAGATAATTGCTTACCTTCCACTTTGTCTACTTTGGATTCTTTAAGAGTTTCCACATCTTGTTTTAAAGTACTAATGTCTTCAGTAGCTTTGTTATTTACCAAAACCCACTTGGTACCGTCAAAATATTTCAAATCTCCACCATTTGCATTAGATGATAAATCTGCCCAATATTTAACAGAAGCAGGGTTGGGTTGAATTGTACTAGCTAGGATATCGTATTTGTTATTGTATAATGTGCTCATATTGTTTAAAATAAAAAAAGGTTGACTAAATAGCCAACCTTTGTGTTTTAGATTTCTTTTTTTATTTCTCCTTCTGGTTCTACTTTTTTGTCTTCAGTAGAATTAGGTGGAGTATTTTTTATTACTTCCGGACGAACAGCAGATACGTTTTGTAAAAGTTGTTTAAGCTCTTTCACTTCAGCTTTTAAGTCATCAAGTTCTTTGAAATCTTTTGTCACATTGGTTGTTATGTCCGAATTTACATTAAGTATTTTTAAGATGTCTTCACATCTCCTCATCTCCTCATCAATCTTACTCAGGCTCTCTTTCTTAATTCTACAATCATCAAGAGACTGTCTAACCATGTTAACAATTTGTGATTTTTCTGTGGCTATAGTAAGACCGATGGATGAATCGGTCATCATTGTTTTATCTTCAGATACTGACAGTTTTCTTTGTTCACCATCACACGAAATCACTAGATCCACGAGCTTACGTCTATTTTGCATAGGCATCGGAAATTGTGTCGGTGGCACTGGTTCGTCATAGGGTTTTGATACACTGACTACCGTTCCTAAACTGTACGTTGTGTTCTTTTTAAAAGTACCTGTTATCTCGAGTACGTGTATTCTAGTACCCGACGTTAACTGAGAGAATGTCATATCTTTATAAATTTAAAGAATATGGGCAACTCTCATAGCTGCCCATATATCTTGATTAATATTTAGGCAGCTGGTGCAGGAGTATAATTCATCAACTGTATTACATTGTCACATTTATTAAAATATGCGATGTATCTGTTCCCAGCACTAACTTGTGAACCAGTAATTGGCTCACTTGAAGCATTTACTAAAGGTATATTGCGAGTATTTGAAGCAGTACTTACAGAACCAGAAACCGAGATAAATACAGGTAGACTAGCTCCTGAAGCTTCTGCTGTGTGTCTAACTTCCAAAACAATTACACCTTCTTTGGGTAATCTACACCATACTTTAGGGCAGATACCTAATACTACATTTTCAGTGGATTCACCTATTGCTATAGTTTTTACTTTAGGTATTACTAGATCTAAAATATTTACGGTGTTATTTCTACCAAATGGATTAAATACGAAAGGATACATAATCGCCTCCTTTCTTATTAAGCGCAACAGCTATCACCGTATCCATAAGGATAACCGTAACCGTATCCATTCAACCCACCATTACATCCATAAGGATTACATGTTAAGTAAGCAGGAACTGGACAAGGTCTAATTTGACTTACGATATTAGAAGTCTGTTGTTGTAGCAATGCAGAAGATTGTAATGCATTCTTTTCGTCACGTAATGTGTCGATCTTATTTTGCATTTCTCTCATCTCTAATTGACAGAACTTGTCATTGATAATCTGAGTCTGAGCGTCTATCTTAGCACCAAGAATGTTGAATCTTGTAGCATTTTCACTAGACAAGGTATTGAAACCTGAAGTAATAGCGTTCTGCAAAGTATTAGTTTGCTGACAGATAGACAATCTGTTATCAGCATTCATCTGAGTTAAGTTCAAATTAACTGAATCAATTGAACGTTGAGTTGTGCAGCAACAGTCACTAATAGCTTTGATAACATTGCAGTCACCTGCGTTAACTGCATTAATTACTCTTTCTGCAGAGAAACCTACTTCACCGCCAACTTTACCAATTGCATTCTGGATAGAACACAAAGCGTTGTCAATTGACTTAACGTCGCAGTTCAGATTAGTAGATAATGTATTGATTGCATCTTTATTACCATTGATTGCTTGCATCAATAAGTCTGTATTGTTGTTTTGATTACCCATAGCAGCTAAACGAGCGAAATCCGAATTTGTTTCTGCTTGGTTTCCACGACCGAAGCCATTTCCACCCCATCCGCCCCACATCCAGAAGAGCACGATGATGAAGATCCACCACCAACCACCGTTACCACCGAACATGCCATTACCATTGTTCATCATGGCCATTAAAGCAGCGGGGTCAAAACCTTTATTAGCATTCTGCATTAACGCAGCGATACCAGCATCAATACCACCACGGTCTTGTACAATAATTCTTTCGTTTTCTAACATAATGATTTATAATTTAATTGATTTATATATAATTTGATAATTAGAAATATCTAACAGATGTGTTACGTCTATCTCTGGATTCTTTATCACGGTCACGCATTTCTTTTTCACGATCCCCATATTCATACTCTAGTTCATAATATCTATTACGACCAGGTCTTTCATACTCGTCATAATATTTAGAGTAAGGATATCGGTAATCGCTTTCTTTATTTGCATATTCCATTCTACCAGAACGTCTTGCATAACGACCATATTCTTCTTCACGATCTCTGTGCATACGTTCGTATGCTTTATAATCGTTTTCTTCGTCGTCACACATAATGTACACATAGTAGTGCCACATCTTGCCTTCTGAAATGTCTTTGTCACAAAGCCAAGCTTTAGCTAATTCTGCGAAATATTTGGTATTTGCGCTACCAGTCATTGCTACTACTGCTTTATAAAAGTCTGAATATATCATATTCATAGCAACAAACCAGTCCCACTTGTTATGTTTCTCTGATTTTAAGTTTATGCCCATTTGATTGGCAACGGACGTTGTCTCTTCAACCGTCCAGTGAGGACCTTTTGTACCATCCTCATTTTCCATACCCTCTACAGCATAGCGAGCATGTTCCTCATCAAAATGAGGGCCATTAATAGCTTCATACATATTTGCAGCCAATTCTGACTTTAAAATAGTGAAGCCTTTCTCCAACAGGCTACCTTCATGCTTCTCTAAAGCTGTTGCCAACTTATCTATAGCTTCTGTAGGGGATTGATGGCGTTTAATTTGTTCTAATAATTTGTTCAAATGCATAGTTTCAATTTATTTATTGATTAACACTAAATTGAAATGTATTGCAATTATTCTGATATATGTATTACTCTAGTATCTAATACTTGAATTAAATCATTAGAGTTTATAATTTGATATTTACTGATTTTATCTTTTTTAAAATCGAAGTGAATTAATCTTTGAAACCAATTCTTATAACGTCTTCTATAGACTTTATCTTCGTATACAAATAAATCTTGATGATTTAGTATTTCCATAGTATGTGTGAACACGCTATCTTTTCTAGCCACCGTGATGGTTGTCAATTGATTTGGTTTTAGCTCTACACAGAAATCCTTTTCTTTCGAAGGGATTATTCTTACTGTGGTATCTCTAATTACGGTCTCAGTGGATGCTACTTGACGTAGTTGCTTATCTTTGATCTTTAGCTTCTTTTGTTGATCCCTGGCGACCTTTATTAGACTATCGTTAGAATTTTTAAAATCATTTACTGTCAATTCCAATAACCTTGCTTCATTTCTATTTTGATTTGCAATATTTTCCCATACTTGAGCATTATTCATTGCAATCCCTACTTGTTTATCTAAGTCATTTACTTTCTTAGCAAGTCTGACATTATTAAACAATAGTAAACTAAAAATAACAGCAATTGCTAATTTTACTTTGGAAAATATCATTTTATCTTTTTTACAAGTTTCTTTATCTTTGGTAAATCATCTTTTTCTATTGTAATATCCAAATACTTTTCTCCTTTGCTACGTATAAACTTACTGAAGATCTTCCACGGTCCAGTAGGATCAATTGCTTGTAAATTTTCGATCATTGACCATAACTCAACTCCACAAACAATACCAGAAAATGCTTCTACTAAATGCATGTCAATTGACTTTACTATTTCTGTGTCCATAAGATGGCAACAAGAAATTATCATTGCACAGTTTCCGAATTTCTTTAAAGTAGACCATAATCTTCTAGATTCAAACTTACCACCATGAGTAATTGATACTTTGGTGCCAAGAATTGCATCTATAAGTATAAATACACACACTACAACTATTACTGTCCATATTGGAGCAAAGAATGTAGATAACCAACCCATTGCACCAGATAGTAAACAGGCAACAAATTTAATCGGTCCGTCATTAACTAATTCTTTAAAGTAATTCACTGTAGCTACACTTTGAGCCGTTAATATAATATTATTTAGTCTTTGTAACATTACAATAATTTGAAAGAGGATGATTGAAAAACAAAACGCTAACCAATACAAGATTAGCTAGCGTTCTGATATCTTTTGACAGTTTATTTAGTAAACGTCAATAAGGTTTAAAAGTTCTTTATTTATAAATTGACACTACCCTAAGTAATAGCGGTTATTTGTTCACTGTTTGATCATCTTGCATTTGTTCATAAGCAATGAAATCTGAATCTACTTGTTCCTTCAATTCTTTTCTCTTTTGTAAGAAATCTTTGTAAATATCTATATAACTTTCATCTAGTATCCCTAGTAATGCAGCATTATAGTCATTCAGTTTCTTTGCTTCAACATCTGTACCCCATAATTCATTAATACATGTTTCTAATATCTTATTAGCAGTTAATGTGGGCCATACAGTTACTTCATAATAGGAATAACTGATGAATTCATCTCTTTGCTCTGTTTGTATATCCCATCTATACAAATAGTAACCATTACTATCTCTTTCTATTGTAGTGGGTATTTTATCACTGTATGTTCTATTCATATTATTCTGTAGTTGTAGTTATTTCAGTTGATTTATATTTTGGGAAAAAGCAAAGGCGAGAACCGACGTAACGACCCGCATCGGAAGGCGCCCTATCCGAAGGCATGCGAGCGAGGCCCGCACCCGACCCGTCGCCCGCAGAACCGCCAACCAGCACCACCTGCATGCGGTTAGCCGATGTGTAGGTGTAGTAGTAGTCGCACCAGTAGGTAGAACTACTACCGCCGATCTCCGTAGCTACGATATCACCATCCTCACCTAGGAGCATCTTCTTGGCATAACCATTGGTACGGCAGATGTTGCCTTTCTTGTTATAGCCTGTGTAAGATGTATCGCTGAAATTCGACGGGTCATCGGTAGTCCATAGAATAGACAATCCGGCATCGCCCGTGGTGACCTGTATATTAGCCCCGTCAGTGTATTTCCAGATGTGACCGAACGGATTCTCTATGCCACGATACCTGTTAGCCATCAACGTGGCGTGAGTACCGCCGGAAGCGTTCTTCACGACATACGCCTTCTCTCCCGAGCCGTTCCCGAACTCGTTGGTATAGCCGCATGGGATAAGTGGATTGGCGTTGTTGAAATTAGTCCAATCCGTCATTTGAGTAGGTCCCGGACCTAAGCCTCCTTGGGCGAAACCGTTAGCGTCCTTCTGGGCGTTGAAAGGCTTCTGGCTGTCCAGCGTGGCGTACTCGACGGCGAATAGCCAGAACAGGGTCTTGTGGGCGTTGTAGGTGTACATCTCCCAACCGCTGCCACGTTTCCTCGCGGCTTGCCGGAATTGGTCTCGGGTGAGGTTGGTGACGGGACAACCCAATAAGGAACGGTAGGTGCCGTCCCATTCGGCGGTGTTGTCGCCGCCTCTAAAATTAACATTGGTATTAGCTACGAGTCTTGCAGAACCTAAAGTGCTAGCTATTCTTTCTATCATTGCTTCATAAGTACCGATGTAAAATTTAGGAACCTCTTTATATCCAGGTAAAGGAATGGCTGATAGCATCATTCTAAATTTGGTACCCATTGTATATAACTTATACCAATGCTGTGGTATTTCAGTCATTATAGATTCATTGAGAACCGAACTTTGACTTTCGTTACTGTCATATATGTATTTAATCACTCCACCATTGTTATCGATAATACAGCGTATCATCCCGCTCTGTACCGGCAACTCCCTATGCAGTTGCATATTACCAACTCTAACCCCATCAGGACTAGATGATGCAGTATCCCATTCAACACCATATGCGTATTGATCTTCTAATGAAGGAATTGATTTGTAAGTTCCATCATCCATTAAAGCTTTAGTACCATCACCTGTAGTACGTATTGTCAACTTCTTAGTATTACTCTCAGAAAGATTATGTGTTAGATTTGTATGTATATCAATTCCGTTACTTGTTGGTGTTAAATATTTTGTACCAGAATCTACATTTACAGTTAAATCTTGATATATAAAGATTTGCACAGAATAATCTTGTAGTATTCCAATATTCAATTCTAGATGAAACCAAATAGAATTATCACCATTAATATTATACCCACCAAGAAGACTTGATATATACATCCCATTATCTCTTACTGGAAGCGTATTAACAGCGTTGCTTGGAAGCTTCTCTAATAATTTATTATAATTTTCCTGAGATATAGATGGATTGTAACTTGATGTTATCTCCATAACAATGTCGAATACTGTATAATCTGGTAAATCAGATTTAGTAGCTAATTGAGTGTCTACATATTCCTTATTAACATCTACAGTAGGTATAGTAGGTTTACTAGTAAGATCATTGTAACTACCAGATGTAGCTACAGTAGATAATGTAGGTTTATTCAATATCAATGCATCTCCTTCTGTAGCATTCCAATCAGCATTAACATTTACTTCGGCACCAGCAGCAATGCCATTCAACTTTGTCTTATCTGAAGGTAACATCAAACCAGCTAAAGCTGTAGTAGATGCAGGAAGATTCAATTCTATATTTTCTACTACATTGGTTACTAAGTTCCTTTTATCCAGAGTAATAGAGATACCTGTTGCTGTAATATTCTTAGTAGCAGCTTCAACTACCTCATTGATGTTTGTAACTTTGGTTTTATCTGCAGTAACATAGTCATTAGTACTTAACCCCTTACCTTCTACTTTATCAACTTTAGTATCAATAGCATTATATACATCAGTAAAATCAACTTCTGGTATATTTACCACAGACCATACTCCATTCTGCCTAGCATATTGCTTACCATCTTTAGGTGCTTCTTCTACTAGTTCCCGACCATGATCACTACTTAAGTGTGGTATTTTAACCCATTCCCCATTATATTTTACTTTAATTACCATAATTAAATATTAAATATTTGTTTGCCAATTGTTTTAGCTTCTGTTCTAAGTGTTTGAAAAGATTGCCATTCATCATATCTGGTAATAGGTTGACTGCCACTAAGCAATTGTTCAACCATATTAGATTTTAATGCTGCTTCCTCATCTGCACTATATCTAGTTCTGATAACCTTACTTACGAAAGAATCATAAGTTGGTTCTTCATTGAATTTTAATTCATAATAAGCATAACCATGTATATCTTCAGAATTAACTTCTTCAATATCCCATCTAACTGCCCATTCATTCATCCCCAAGTATTCTATTACTTCAGGAATATTATCTCCATGTACTTTTCTTAACTCTATCATAATTATGCCTGCATTTTCTTAAATGTATCTGAATCAACTACAACAATCTTACCATAAAAGGCTAATCTTGCACCGATATCCGCCCATGAATTCGAGGACGCAGAATTAGCACGAGCCACGAAGACCCCGCACCGAGAACCCCTATCCGAATCACCCGACCGCAGAAAGATTCTATTTCCTGTTGGATTAAACCAACTATAGTCGGAATAGTAAGTGGTTTCAGATCCACCATGTGCTGTAGGAACTACATCACCATATTTACCTTGAGCTACGGCTTTAGTCCATCCATTATATCCAGCAGTTGCAGCTGGATTAGGTTCATATCCTACAACTCTGATATTAGTAGCACCTGCTGCTTCAAGCTCTGCTACATCCTTATCTGGGAATGAACCTCCGTCATATACAACGTATTTACCTTTTAAAATGTTTATTCCTTGTACAAACTCCCACTTACTGTAATAGCAGTCTTCAATACCTAAGAAGTTGGTTGAGTAGTATCCTGTATCTTCTACAACTGCAACTTTACCATCTCTATTACCAAGAGTCATTGTTCCACCAGTTTTACCGTAGTTATATCTCTTAGTACCTCCAGAACATGGTATAGCACTATTACTTGTACTAATATTAGTATTCTTATAGTAAGCACAGAACATTCTAGCTATAGTAGCGTGAGATCTATAATCTCCAATACCCCACATTGAACCATTAGCTTTGGCTTGTGTAACAAATGTTGCTATTGTTTGTGAAGCAGTACTTACCTGATTATAAACACTACTTATATAATCTCTATCTGAAAATTTGATTGCTTCAAAAGCTCCTAATAACATTTCAGGTTCTTCTATATAGTCACTATCTATTTGCTGTTCAGATATATAGGTTCTCCAAATGCCCGGACTTCTTTCTATAGTTTTATGGTAGTATTTTGGGAAATGGACCATTAAATTTGATTTATCAGTAATACCCCATTCAGCTGTAGTATCATCTGGCCACTTATAACTATTACTTTCACTCAAGTAACTAATCAATGCAGCATCATCACCATATGGTTTAGCAATACATCTCTTAAACTTACTTCTTAATGATTCAATTACATTTCTATTACCACCTGTCAGACACGTTGTGGATGAAGCATTCTCATTGTTTTCATACCAGTATGCTAATGAATCCTCATTTTGTACATTGTAGATTAGAGCATTAGTAGACTCAATATACTCTACTAGAGTAGTAGTCTGATTCTCAGTAAATCCTAAATTATTATATAGCACCCACAATCCTTTATCTTTTGAACTATTCCTATCTCCTTCAGATAATACTGTAAATTTAACAACGTTCCAAGGTCCTAATACATTACACCATAATTCTACACATTTATTATTATCATCAATATACATCTTAAAGTCAGATGTATTAACTCCGTTATTTAATAACCACTTAAGTGATGGGTGAGATGCAGTAATTGTTTCATTACTGTTCGTATTTTGCCTAATCCGCACCTGAAGTATACCACTCCTGACAAAGAGATTTTTATTAAGTTCAGAGTAACAATCTTCAACATAAAATGTTATATTAGAATCAACAGCTCCATTAGGTAAGGTACAAGATGCAAATTTTACATTATAAGAAGACAAACTACTACTTACACTTCCTACCTTACAATATCTTTTAATAGAATTTAATTCTAATCCAGGTCCATGGTATCCATCTAAAGTATCAGCATCTAGTCCACTACCGCTACCATCATTACCAGCATGCCATACTTTATTATTCTTATAAGTAAATGCATCTTTAGATACAGTAAGATTATTAGCACTATCCCAAGGACTATTATCCCATCCTACATAAGCATTATAAGCTCTATATATAGATCCGTTTCCAGTAGAAAACATTCCAATTCCACCAATATAACCGGTTTTATCAAAGTTTCTAAAAAATAAACCTTTTGCATTAGCACTGGTTTTAGAAGTCTCTAATTTTAATCCATCTAAAGAAACTTCAGCATTGTATCCAGCAGCCGTTATATTAAGAGCACCTGTCATGGTATCTCCTGCCTTTTTGACATATCTGGCATCGCTAGCATCTTGAGTCATTGCAGTAATACCTTTAGCAAATGCAATCTTAGTACCATTCTTAGTAGCTGTAGTAATTACATTACCTGTACCAGTTACTTCAACTGTTTCAAGTTTATTTGCTTTTAGGTTGGTAATGTCCTGAGTAATAGTAGAATCATCGTAATTACTCA
>UMED01003253.1_pt1 | contig 9833 bp, 8 predicted proteins | sample 1964661 | NCBI WGS metagenome assembly UMED01 (sample SAMEA4836011, study PRJEB28245) | human gut metagenome | biome: gut microbiome; material: fecal sample | place: Denmark | collected 2008
ATTTCTCCCTTTCCCTGAAAAGAGATAAATGATATGATAGTCTGCGTAAAATAAAATGAAAAATAGGTAAATCTCACAAAGGAGGTTATTGAATGGAAATCGAACGCAAATACAAAATCGCCCGGTTAGAGGATCTTCCGAAAAACTACTGGGCCTTTCCCTGCCATGCCATTGAGCAGGCCTATCTGTGCACTAATCCCGTGGTGCGTGTGCGCCGGGAGGACGATTCCTATTATCTCACCTACAAAGGAAAAGGACTCCTTGCAAGGGAAGAATATAATCTTCCTCTCACAAAGGAGTCCTATGAACATCTTTTAAAAAAGGCTGACGGCCTGGTTCTCACCAAGACCCGCTGGCTTCTTCCCCTGGAGGGACGAACCGGTCTTACCATCGAACTGGACATCTTCCAGGGATACTACCAGGGACTGATTTTAGCCGAGGTGGAATTTCCCACTTTGGAAGAAGCAGCTTCCTTTACGCCGCCGGACTGGTTCGGTGAGGACGTCACCTTCTCGGGACTGTATCAGAACAGCCGGCTGTCACAGGCTGCAAAGGCGTAAACCGTTTTCAGCCTTTAAGCATACCTGCTACAACCACAATCACAAACAGCACACACAGGCCGAAGATAATTCGATCCATAGTCTTTACAGAAACGTGCACATGATCATACAGACGTTCCTTGAGTGGAAGCTTCCGGAGCCGTTCATTCTCCTCCCGAAGCTTCCTGTTTTCTTCCTTCAGCTGATTTAATTCTTCAGCTTCTATTCTCTTCCCTGTCTTTTCTTCCATGTAAATTACTTCTTTGCAATGTACTTTCTGATATCCAGGGCAATTGCCACTACGATAACGATACCCTGTGCAATATACTGGTAGTTTGTATCAACGCCCAGATACTGCAGACAGGTCTTTAAGATCTCAAATACAAGTACACCGATCAGCACGCCGGAAATACGTCCGATACCGCCGTTTACAGATACACCGCCGATGGTACATGCTGCGATGGCCTCCAGCTCCCAGCCCTGTCCCATATTTACAGAGGAACCGCCGGACTTGGCACCTACCAGGAATCCGCCTAATGCATATAAAGCTGCTGCTGTGATGTAAATGATGATCTTTGTCTTTTTGGTATTAACACCGGAAACCTCTGCTGCCTGCTCATTTCCGCCGATGGCATACATATATTTTCCATGAGGCATCTTATTGTATACGAACCACATAATGAGGCCCACAACTAAAGCAATGAGGAACAGATAGGGGATTCCAAGGAATTTACCCTTTGCGATGATGGTGTAATCCGGACGGTAGCCGCCGATTGGGGTTGCATCCGTATATACCAGGCAGACGCCGTATACGATCAGCTGCATACCCAGAGTTCCGATAAATGCTGGAACCTGTAAGAAGGAAACAACCAGACCGTTTATCAGGCCAAATAAACCGCAGACAACAACACAGATCAAAAGAACTGCTGCAACCCACCATGCGCCAAAATTTGGAAGTCCTTCCCAGAACTTTCCGCTGTAATCCGGCTTCTGCAAAAGCGTACCTGCAATACATGCCGCAAGACCTACCATACGTCCTGCTGAAAGGTCGGTACCCTTTGTAATCAGACAGCCCGACACACCGCAGGCAATGATGAAACGGGGAGCTACGTTCAAAGCAATGTTTATAAAGTTATCAGGCGTTGCGAATGTAGGCTGCATAATACTTGTGTAAATAGCCAGCAGTACAAGAACAACGATAATTCCATTATTGATAAGAAAATCTTTTACATTAATTTTTTTAGCTGTCATGACTTAAACCTCCTGTTTGGCATCTTTGGCTGACTGGCCCTGAAGATCGAACTGGGTCGCATAGGACATAATCAACTCCTGAGTTGCTTCTTCACCCTCTAATTCTCCTGTTATATGTCCGTTGCACATTACGATAATGCGGTTGGACATACCGATTAACTCAGGCATTTCGGATGAAATCATAATAATTGACTTACCCTGCTTCACAAGATCAATCATAATCTGATAAATCTCATACTTAGCTCCTACGTCAATACCTCTTGTAGGCTCGTCCATGATCAGGATATCGGGATTATTTGCAAGCCATCTGGCGATGATAACCTTCTGCTGGTTTCCGCCGGACAGAGACCGGATCAGCGTCTTTCCGCTGGGCGTCTTGATGTGCAGCTTGTCAATACTGTCCTTAACAACATCATTTACCTTCTTTTTGTCAATTTTTCCCATATGGGTGTAATTTTTATAAGATGCAATAGCAGTGTTGTCGTCAATACTGAGGCAGCCAAAAATACCCGTTCCTCTTCGATCCTCTGTAATCATGCCAACTGAATCATTAATTGCATCCTGAGGGCGCCGGATGACCCGCTTTTCACCCAGAATTTCAATTTCACCGCTGGCAATATGGCGCATACCAAAGATAGCCTCCATCAGTTCCGTTCTCTGCGCGCCCACCAGTCCACCAAAGCCAAGGATTTCACCGCGTTTAAGCTCGAAAGAGCAGTCCTGGAAAGAACGCTCATGAATACTGCTCAGATGGCTGACCTTCAAAACAGTTTCATTTGTCCGGCAGTCTGCCTTAGGAGGATATACATTTGTGAGTTCACGCCCAACCATTTGCTTTACGATTTCATCATCCGTGATATCCTTTACTTCCCAGGAGCCTACATAGGTTCCGTCACGCATGATGGTAATATCATCCGCAATCTGGCGGATCTCAGCCATTTTATGGCTGATATATATCATAGAAACGCCTCTTGATTTCAGATCCCGGATAATGCGGAACAGCGCCTCTACCTCATTATCAGTCAGGGAAGAGGTTGGTTCATCCAGAATTACCAGTTTTGCATTCTGGCTGACTGCTTTTGCAATTTCCACTGACTGCATCTGTCCTATTGATAAGGTTCCCAACTTTGCTTTGGGATTAAAATTCATTTTTACATCTTTCAGCCACTTTTCTGCTTCCTTATTCATGGCAGCATGATCTACCATCCTAAAGGGGCCAAATCCCTTCATAGGATATCTTCCCAGATACATATTTTCTGCAATTGAACGCTCCGGTATGGGCTGCAGTTCCTGATGAACCATGGCAAGCCCCTTATGAAGAGCATCATCCGGATTTGCAATCTCCACTTTTTCTCCATCAATAATGATCTGGCCCTCGTCCATTTTATAAATACCAAACAGGCATTTCATCAGAGTAGATTTACCAGCTCCGTTCTCCCCCATCAATGCGTGAACGGTACCGGGACGTACTTTTAAATGTATTCCATCCAGTGCCTTTACGCCAGGGAATGACTTACTGACCCCTACCATTTCCAGTCTGTATTTTTCCGCCATCCCGTTACTCCTTTCAAATCCATTTTCCTTTGCCGGCTTCGTTCCAAAAAATCGGGTGTGTCAGCGGACACACCCGTTTTCCAGTCTCCAGATGCCAATTAGTTCAACTTGTCCAGAATATCCTGAGCATTGTCCTTGGTAACCTTTACATAGTCAACCATATTTACAGGCTCTACCTTTTCTCCCTTTAAGAAGGATACAGCACAGTTTGCTGCCATCTCTGCCTGAGAGAAATGATCGTTAAATACAGTACCTGTCTGTTTGCCGTCGATTACGTTCTGGACAGCCTCTGTCAGAGCATCAACGCCTACCAGATAAATATCTTCATTTACGGTACGTCCGGCTGCCTCAATTGCCTGTAAAGCGCCAAGAGCCATCGCATCGTTATTGCAGAAAATAACCTCGATCTTATCACCATGCTGTGTCAGGGCATCCTGTGCGATCTGCTGTGCCTTAGCCTGATCCCAGTCACCGCGCTGCTTTAACAGTTCTTCAACTTCCATACCTGCGTCGGTCAGAGCCTTAACAGAGAACTCAGTTCTGTACTGAGCATCTACGTTCTCCGGATCGCCCTGGATCATAATATAGGAAACCTTTCCGTCTCCATTGATATCGCCCTTATTGGCTGTCTCTAAAATTTCCTCACCCTGGAATGTACCGGACTGTCTTGCATCGCATCCAACGTATGTAGCCTGAAGTCCGTCTGCAGACCATCTGTCCTCTTCTGCCACATCCGGCTCACGGTTGATATATACTACAGGGATTCCGGCTTCCTTACACATATCTGTAACTTCCGGCGCTGAAGAAGCCTGTACCAGATTCAGGATCAGAACATCATACTTCTGAGTAATAAAGTTCTGAATCTGGTTGGTCTGCTCTGCCTGATCTCCCTTGCCATCCTGAATAACAACATTTTCCTTCTTGAAGCCCAGTTCCTCAACCAGATATCTCTGTAACTCATTTCTGTACAGAGTCATGAAGTTATCATCAAATTTGTAAATGCTGATACCAATCTTCTTATCAGCAACATCAGAAGCGTCTACGGCTTCAGCAGCCTTCTTTGCATCCTCTTTTGCCGCCTCTGTAGCAGCCTCTGTTGTCTCCTCTTTCTTGGCCTCTGTCGTTTCTTCCTTTGCTTCGGTAGCTGCTGCTGTCGTCTCCTTTGCACCGCCGCCGCATCCAACCATAGAAACTGCCATTGCAGATACCATTGCAGCTGCTGCCGCCTTCTTAAATAATCTCATGTTGTACATCCTCCCTTATACATTTTTGTCGGCTTTTGTCTGTTTTTCCCTGTCGACAAATATATTATATGTCTGTTTTATATGTTTTTCTATATAATTTTCTAAGATTAACTATAAATTTTCTTTGATTTTGTGTTTTTTTACAGTTCATCTCCATATCATCAGGTTTTTATTTCACAAAAACCACAAATGCCTTCCGGAAAACCCTGCATTTCCTGACCTCCGGCAGTGCTACTCATGAACCAGTACCCTCTGCGGACACCAGCAGTACGGAGATTCCGGAAGTTTTTCTTTTCCCCCGCTTCCGGAAAGGGCTGATGCAATTTCAAAAATGGCACTCGCATATTTTCTTCTGTCTGCTTCCACAGTTCCGAGAAGCTTTCCATTTTTCAATGCTTCGACTCCTCCCGGAGTACCGTCAATTCCTACAAGCTTGACCGCACCGTCCAAAATCCCGGCTCGCTCTATCGCATCAAGCGCGCCGAGAGCCATTTCGTCATTATTGCAGATTACCACCTCAATCTGCTCCCCATACGTTTCAATCCACTGTTCCATAAGGGCAGATGCCTGGCTTCTTTCCCAATTTGCAATCCCGCCCGTAAGTTTTTGCAAAGGAACGCCTCCGTCTTTAACCGTCTGAATCGACCACTCTGTACGAATCAGGGAATCCTGATGGCTGGTTTCCCCTTCCAGCAGCACATAGCTTACCCGGCCATCTTCATTGCGGTCCAGAGAGAATGGATTCTTTTGATAGGCATCCACCAGAATCTGTCCCTGTAAAACAGCCGTTTCCTTTGCATCAACCCCTACGTAATAGAGTTTTTCCCATCTCTTCAAATCTTCTTCCACCGGTTCACGGTTAAAAAATATCACCGGCGTATTCGCAGCCATCGCCTTGTCAATAACTACAGAAGCCGCAAAACGGTCTACGATATTTACACACAGTGCATCACAGCCCAGAGCCAGCTGACGCTCCACCTGGCTGCACTGTGTATTCTGGCTGCCCTTTGCATCCAGAATATTAAGCGTTACCTCAACGCCCGTTTCCTGCTCATATTTCCTTGCCTCTTCCTGGATTGATTCCTGAAGCATACTGATAAAAGCATCATCCCCCTTATACAAAAAAACTCCAATACGAATTTCTTTTTTTTGATCCATATTACCCGTATTTTTACTGCAGCCTCCAAGCCCCACAAGCAGGGCCGAAATTGCCAGTCCTGCCGTCAGCAAACAAACTCCGTTTCTTTTCATATCCGCTTTCTCCTTCCCGCCTCAGCCAATCGGGTAAAATATCCGTTCGTTTTCCTTCTCACGGATTGTTTTCCGGTCAACATAAACCGGAGCCAGACGATGCTGCTGCTTCTGCCGAATCCCTCCTATTGCCTCCACTGCCCGCTGCAGGCTTAAATACCCCTGATCAAAACGGCTGCAGTCAACGATCCCGGTAATAATTTGCTCATCCAGCTTTTCAAGCAGATACAGCGAACTTCCAATCCCGTAAATTCCCCTTACATTTTTCTGATAAACCGTACTTCCATCCAGAATTTTCGCCGTCTGTACAAGAGCCCCCTCATCCAGTGCAATCACTGTAACAGGAACGCCTCCGGGATAAACCGTTTCCTCAATTGTCTGACGGAACGCCTTACCGGAGGAATCCTCAATCAGCCTGCTTTTTATCCCTGCTTCATTCAAAACCGCGCATACGCCGTCATACACTTCCGAATTATCCGAAAATTCCAGTCCTTCTGTAAACAGGCAGACAGACGCTTTTTCTTTGTTTTCCTCCAACACGGCCTGTCCCAGAAGACGCCCGGCTTCATAACTGTCCATAGATACCGTATCTACCACATGCTCACTTACTGCCGTGCCATTTAAAAATATGACCGGACAGCCCGGATTTATTTCATCCAACGCCATAGCTGCTTCTCCTGCCTTAACCGGCGCCATAACCAGTGCTTTCGCTCCGTTTTTTATTTCACGGACAACCCGTTCCATCTGATCTTTCTGGTCTTTCTCTTCATAAAGCGTAACAAAATTCACGTCCAACCTATATTCCTCAGCAGCCTTATCCATCCCTTTTTTTAAACCTGCATAAAGCTCATCACTTTTTTCCTGAATAATAACAGATACCGGATATACCTGTATTTTTTTTTCTTTAATAATCAGATTCGTGGAAGACAAAAGGAACAGGGTAATCAGTATAACCCCCCAGCCATACCAGAAAATATTCTCTCTATTTGACATCATACCCTCCTTTCCTCACCTGCTCATAGGGAACCGCTGGCAAGTGGGCAGTCACCTTCGTCCCCTCATCGGGTTCTGATTCGATAATCAGTCCGTAACCGCTGCCAAAATACAGCCTGATTCGTTCATTCACATTTTTAACTCCAATACCTGAGCCCCTCCGTGATGAGATATGTTCTGTATCCTCAAAGAGCCTCTGCACCTGCTCCTCTGTCATACCAAGCCCATTGTCCTCCACACAGAGAAACAGCTCTGAATTCTGTCTCCACGCCCTGATATAGATTTCTCCGTCTCCATCCATAAATTCCATACCATGATAAATTGCATTCTCCACCAATGGCTGCAAAATCAACTTCAAACTGGCAAGGCCAAGTACCTCTTCCTCCGCCTCAATTGAATATGTAAATTTGTTCTTATACCGCATATGCTGAATCATCAGATAATTGCGTACATGCTCCAGTTCATCCGCTACTGTTATGATGCTTTTTCCTCTGCTCAGGCTAATACGGAAAAAACGTGCCAGGGCCGTCACCACCCTGACTGCATCTCCCTGTTTTTCATTTTCAATCATCCATACAATAATATCCAGCGTATTGTAGAGAAAATGGGGGTTAATCTGGGACTGCAGCGTATCAAATTCACTTTTTCTTTTTGATTCATGCTCTGCAACAATATCATCCATCAGTTTTCGGATCTGTCTGGCCATATTATGGATAGATTCTCCAAGATGGCGTATCTCATAAGAACCGTTTCCCGGAACCTCAGCATTTAAATCCCCTTCTTCGATTTTTTTTACTGATTTTTCCAGTTCCTTAATCGGATTCGTAATTTTAGAAGAGATATAAGAATTAATAATTGAAAGAATAAACAGAATAAATGCAATAATAAACACAACAAGAAGTTTTGTTTTAATACTGTTTAACGCCATTCCGTCTACAGGCATCACACCTACAACTTTCCAGCCGGTATACCCCACTGTTTTTACCGTCACTATTCTCTTTTGCCCTTCAAAAACCTCCTGATGATTTCCTTCTTTATAGGATGACGCCTGATAATTGTTTTCCGCATGCACTCCCGAATACAGCAGCTGTGCCATGGGGTGATATATAATTTCCCCATTCCCATCCATCAGATAGACATATCCCTGATTTCCCAGAGTAACTCCATCAAAAAATTGCTCCAGGCCGTCATAACGTATATCAATAAGAAGTACGCCCTGATCTGTATAGGGTCCTTTTGTTATCTCTACAGATCTGGAAACGGAAATCACCCATCGGTACTGCTTTCCCGCAGCATCAAATATATACTGTACATGAGGAGAGGAAAAATGAATATTTTCTGTTTTTTTCAAGGTTTCCTTAAACCATTCCTCCTCCGCCACATCCACATGATTCTTCAATCTGGCTGCAGGCACTGCCTCCAAGAGCATTCCCTGTTTTGACAAAAGGGCAATATTCTCAATCATATCCTTATTACTATCATATAAAAGCGTAATCTCCTGATTGATAGAATCATCTGACAGATCTGCATTTTTTATAACTCCGTAATAAATGGAGTCTGACAGCTTCATAATTGTCCGCAGATAGGAATCCATAGAGCGGGTTATCTGATTAATCAGAATCTGATTTTCCTCCTGTATGGTAGACGACATCTGGCCGGACAGTCTTGTATACAGTGAAACACCTATAAATACACTGGCCGCTAAGGCGGTCAGCGTAAAATAGATAAAAATAATATAACGGATACTGGCATTGGCAATCCGTTCTTTCAGTTTTTCAAACACAGCCCTCTCCTTATACTCTATTTGGCTCCCCTGAATTTCGTAGGCGATACCCCGAAACGCTTTTTAAAAACATAGCTGAAATAGTTCTGTTCCTGATACCCTACCTTTGCGGCAATCACATAGGTTTTATCGTCGGTCTTGTTTAAAAGCTCCACCGCTTTGTCAAGACGTACCTCTGTAAGATAGGCAATATAGGTTTTCCCTGTTTCCCTGCGAAACATCGTGGAAAAATACGCCGGGCTCATGTGCAGGTGACGGCAGATCTGTTCCACTGACAGCTCCGGTTCCTGATAGTGGTCCAGAATATACTGTCTTGCCTCCCGTATCACCTGCTTCATGGTATTATCCCTCTCCCGGTTCATAGCCTGATGAACGTAGAGGGCTGTATTTAAAAGCCAGATGGAAAAATCCTCTTTTTTCTGCAGGCCCGGAAGCATTTCCAGGCTTCCATTCTCCTTCAGCTCCCCGTTAAATACAGCCTCCATATCCAGATCGTAAAGCTGCAGCAGCTGAATCATGGAATTGGCCACTGACAGCATATATGCCTGCTGCTGGCGGAAATGAACCTTTGCATCATTCATCCTGTCCATGATCTGAGCCACAGCCTTCTCAATCTTTTCTTTGGGGCCGAATTTAATAGCTGCCGTCAGCTCCGCTTCTGTCTTGCCGTCAAGCTCCAGCTTTCCCCGGCTCACCGGCTCCATATCATTAATATAAATGGTACTTCCAATGCCTACGATGGCCTTATACCCCAGGGAATTGACCGCTTCCTTATATGAATCGCAGATCCGGCAAAGACGGGGGGAATTATTTCCAATACCAATGGTAACAGGCACTGCAAGGATCTTTCTGGCTTCCTTGCAGATATCCCCCAGGACGTCAATGAGGCCTGTCTGGCTGTTTTCCCCGTCAATGGCAGCGATTACCGACAGGCCGGACTCCTGGACGCCTGCCGTATTAAAAAGGGCAAAACGGCAGTAGGCCCCCAGCTTTTCCTCCAGAATCTGCATCACGGAAATAGGAATCAGATCCTTTTCACGGTGAATGGCCAGCTGGCCCATACGTTCCTCTTCCGGCTCCTCAATATCAATGGCAGCAGCAATCCATTTTTTTGCTCCCAGAAGCTCCAGATCGTATTCCCGCATCCTGCTTTCCACAATTTCCGGTTCCATGGGATGGCTTACAAGTTCATTTAAAAAGTTTTCCCTTAAAATAGGA
>UMED01010128.1_pt1 | contig 9728 bp, 17 predicted proteins | sample 1964661 | NCBI WGS metagenome assembly UMED01 (sample SAMEA4836011, study PRJEB28245) | human gut metagenome | biome: gut microbiome; material: fecal sample | place: Denmark | collected 2008
CCATGATGGATCTGGTCGGTGTGTTTTCTTTCTGCTGTTACAGGTTGTTGATAAACTTCATGGCCCGGATGCCATCTTTCAAGCCGCAGACATACAGGTAAAACATTTCTCATTGCCACTTCCAGGATTGATGCCTATGACGGGGATTCCGTGACGTTCCATTATCAGCGCCATGAGGATCATAAAACGATCACGGAATGCATCCCCGCCATTGACTTCATCAAACGCCTGATCGTACATATCCCTGACAGGCACTTTAAAATGGTCCGCTACTACGGCATTTATGCAAAACACCATAAACAGGAAAAAAATCTCCGGAAATGTTTATCCCCTCAGAAGCGGCAATATCTTTCCCGGCTACTGGACTGGCGTAATTCGATCCTTCTGGCCTTTGGCTATAATCCGCTCAGATGCCCGGAGTGTGGCACTTCTATGTTGGTTTTAGAAGTTTACCACAAAAAAACTGCACTATTTGAACGCTATCGAAAGGTTATGGGATATGGATAGCTCCATACGCCTTATTCCTTCTCTACCGTCAGATAGTGCAGCCTAAACCAAAAACAAAAAACTTCATAGACAACGTCATGGCGAAGTCACATCTTCGTTCTTTTGCTATGCCATTTTTTATTTCCAGTCTATTATACACCATCTTTGCCGATTTGCGAAGTTTCCTATAAAGCAAAAAAGGGGCGTTGCCCCCTTTTGATACCCCCACAAGAAACGGCGATACACTATCCCCTAACGGTGCGCGTACCGCCGTTTCTTGTTATCAGCCCTCCGGGCTGTATTGCCACAGGCAAGGCAAACATGAGTTGTGGTTTCATATCCTTAACTAAGGGAAAATGCTGAAAGCCACGGTCCAGGTATGGCTTCTGCCGTTACTGGACTGGAGCTGCTCCTTATCTATGTGCTGAGCCGTATTTCCAGGGTGCTTATGAACCGTGAACTGAAAGCAGCCAACGTTGGAGGGACAGACCCAGAAACGCCTGGAGCTGGCCCTGGCCTCGCGGCTTCACGGGGATGAAGTTGCCATATATGTCACCTGGACAGGTCAGTTCAGCAAAGCTATCAAGAGATTTAAATATCCGGCATACGTTATCCACATGATGTATGGAATCAATAGACAGGCGGCTTTTCTGGAGATGAAATAAAAATATTTAATGGTAACAAAGACCAGACACCATAAGGCCACAAGCCATATAAATGAAAATAAAAACCATTTCTGTTTAAAGAAAAATATTGGCCAGAAGAAATTGACAGCCAACTGCCCTGCATAGGCTAAAAGTGCTTTTGCACGCCCCTGTGCTTCGTTGGCAGTGATTACCAGATAGGATGCAATCCCCATAAAGACAAACAGAATGGTCCATACAACAGGAAAAATCCATCCCGGTGGAGATAAGGGCGGCTTTTTTAGCTGACGAAATATGGACATGCTGCTGCGGGTGATGAATGCTGAGGCAGCACCAACAGCCAGCGGTGTGGCCAGACAGATTACTAATTTTCTATTGCGTTTCACGGATAGTACCCCCTTATTAAATATATTGTATGTAAAAATACATGTAATATACGAAAATGGCGGGACAGACAGTTGGAGAAAACTGATTGATTGTTTACAGTCCATGTATCCGCTGATATAATTATTATGGGGTGAGGTGGCGGATATGGATGGTCATATATGGTTTGTAGGATGGTATGATGGAGGAGACTATCATGAGATAAAAATCACTCAAAAGGAAGTGGATAGTTACGGCACGGCCGGGAGTGATTTGAATTCTATTTTATATTATGTTGGTGGGAAGTATGGTGATGAAGCTTTATACAATATGATATATCTGCAGTCCATTGAACCGTTTGGAACCAGGCATCTTTCATATGTGTGTAACGGACCCTATTAAAGTTCATCCTGAATTTCAAAATGGCGGGATATATTTGGTTGACTGTAACAGAACATTGATTTGCAGTAATAGGGATGAATTGTATATAAAAATGTTGAAAGAGAAGGGTGATTGATTAGCCCTGAAAGGTGCTTTCCATGATTAACAGTATACAACATTATATCGAAAAAGAAACCTGTGAAATTGAAAAGACCATGAGGAAATTTGTGGAAGGAACGCTAGATACTGATTCCTATGGGAACAGGGTGGTTCTCAAAAGTAAAAGTATAAAGGCGGACATATAAACCAAAAAAGGGCGGGAGAGCAAGGCTCAACCGTCCTTTTTTGGACTATGGGCGGCTGCTTATGATGACTGTTTTTTCGTTTCCTTTGGCGGACAGCACAGTGACTGATGTGCGGCAATGGTTGTCAGCGTATCGCCTAACTGCATAAAAATGGAACTGATAAGGGCGATTTCTTCCAGGCTCTTGCCTTCTGCAATGCAGCAGGCCAGGGTGGATATGGAAAGAGCGAGTTCGCAGGATTGCAAGACAGATTACCTCCTTGTATTTATTTCTGACCGGGCAGAGGAAATGGAAATTCCGGTATGCCCGTTGCATAGGGAGCGATTTCATATTGCTGATAATATATGACATAATATCCGGGCCGTAAAAAGAAATGATTCGGATTGAAGTTATTTCTCAGAAGATAGGGATAATCTTCAAAGTAAGAGCCGGGAGATACCTTTAACCGTTCTGAGATTTGCAGTTCCATGGTGTTTTGAAGCCGGTTCAGGGTGTCGGGAGTAAGAGGAAAGACATCATCCGGCTGCAGACGCTGGCCGGTATTAAAATCCCATGTGTCCGATGTCCGCTTCAGTTCCTGGTGGGCTCCGCCCATATAAGTGTAAGTATCCATATAAAGACTGGTAATACAGCCGGAATTATAGGTTATTTGATAACGCATATCCAGGGTATAAGGATTAAATGGCGGACGGTTGACAGGGATATATCCGGCGCTTTCAACTGCCTGAGGATAGAGGACGGTACGGCAATACTGTTCCGTATTCCCTGCAAGGTGCATATAATAAGCGTTTATTGTTTGGGCGGCAGCCAAATCACAAGTGGTTGAGAAGGATGGAAACGTGATGTGATAGGTAAATACCGGTATGTCCCCATAAAGCATGGTATCATTTAAAGTTATTTCGGTGATTGTCTGCACATTGTTACCCGGAAAAAGTATTTATAACAGTATATTCATAAAGCGTTCCAACGTGACAGCGTTAAACAGAAAGCAGGTTTAAGCGGGAAAATTGTCTTGTATAAAACAAGGACCATATGGGCAATAAAATCTATAGTGGCATTGCAGGCTGAATTTTGGTATAATATAGAAAGTTTTAGTAAACAGCTTATTATTTACAAAACAATATGAGTTTGGAGACACAATGGAGGTAGAGCGATTGTCTATAAGTTATTATCTTTTCAACCGGAAAAAAAGGGAAGAAATCCAGTCGTTTAACAGGTTCTGGGAAGAAACATTCATCCCCGGATTAAAACAGCAGATAGAGGATTATTGCAGTGAAGTTAATGGAACCTATGTCAACGCGGAGTTTGGAAATGAAATAGTCAAAGAAAACATATCCGGGATTTCAGACGCGCCAGGTAAATCCGAGAGCTATGAAACGGTAATCGGTGTGTCGCACTGGAATGGCAAGCGGAACCTGTTCCAATGGGAGGGGTCCTACGTCGAAGAACACATTATACGGGATGAGGCCAGCCTTGTGGATTTTTTCAACAGCAAGATGAATCAGCAGCAATACAGCATCGTGGATGAATTTGATAAGGAGTATACACTTGATGCGTTCCTGGATACCATAAAATACGGAGGGGATAAATCGCCGTCTTAATTATGTCCTGAATGTGGTTCCATCGTATGCCCTGACTGTAAGGCTGTGTTATACATACAGCATGATATGTTATATAACGATACTGCCGGAAAGTTTATGATTTGCGTGGCTGTCAGTTGTGAAAGACTGGCAGTTTTTTGTTATTGGTAATTTGCAGGAAAGAAATATACTTTTTGGTATATTGGCCAGAGTATTGCATTAAAGGCAGCGGGAATATGCGTTTTTGAAGTGGATTTGCTTCATCAGGAGTATGTTTTCTTCGAGAATGCCGAGGATATATTTGGAATCAGCGGTGAGGTGATTCTGAGAGAGATAGAACCCTATGTTTTGATTGACATTGATAATTTTAAGCTGATAAATGATGCATACGGTCATACGGTTGGCGATGAAATCATCCAATGTGTTGCCCATAACCTGAAAAATACATTTGCAGATTCCTTGATTGGAAGGTTTGGGGGAGATGAATTTACTGTCCTGGTGCAGAATATTTCCCATAGGGACAAATTGCCAGAACCCCGGTTTTATGATAGAATCCTTATGGGATAAAAATCAAGATATGCACAGCGGCAGGCAGTGCGGAATGGAGAAGACGAATGAAAGCATTTGATTGCGTTAACAGGCAGGAAGTTGAAGTGACTAAGGAAGGTTTGATAGACTTCATGAAAAAGGACCGTCAGATTGATATGAAGTTTGCTGAGAAGAGGACGGATGATATGGGATATCTGACCTGGGATGCAGAGAACTGGACCTGTGTGGATGGACAGAACAAGTTCATGCGCTGCTATTCACTGGAAGGCCGCGTGCTGAGAGATTCCACCACCCACAATATATATGATATGGAAAATGACTTTTTCCCGGAGCAGGCCATGGAGATTCAGATTAACTAATCAGGAAAATGTGTTCATTTACCTAATCATTCATTTATAAAAGACGGCGAAAGCCGTCTTTTTGTTGTACTTACTTATATATACGAAACACAGATATGTTCACTTATACCCTTAAAAAGAGGAGTAGCCAGCGGGCTGTTCCCGCTGGCGGAGTATTATGAAAAAAAGTTATTAGCATTGACCTTTTACAATAGATAGTATATTCAGAAAATGTGAGCAGTCTGTTGCGTAAATGTGAACAGTTTGTAAGCAGTTTGTGACGAAAATCATGCAAAATTCTTACGAGAAAATCAAGGGGAACAGGAGGAGCGGGGATATGGGGCAGAATAAAAAAATTATGTCCATGATGAAGCCGTGACAGTCAGGGCTTTTGTTTCTGGCGGACTTTTTATGATTCAATGGTTTGCTGCCGTATTTCCCGGACCCGGCCGGATTGGATAACAGCTTCAACAACATGATGAACAGCCTGTTTTAATCCCTGGCCGCGACAGCCATTGCAGCCAGCCTGTACAAATCCAAGATACAGGCAAAGATTGAGGCAAAGATTGTGTAAAAAAAGGGGGCGCTGCCATGAAATCCAAATCCTCATGGCAGCGTCCCTTTATCATATTGAAACTATGATTAGATGGAAGTTGACTGGAGCCAGAAGTTAGAACCGGAGCCAGCCAGTGTGACCGTATAGGTCTGATTCTGGAGGAACGTCATCCAGGTATCTACCAGAGGTGTGCTCAGGTCGTTGCCGCGGTAGACCGTGATGCGGTAGCGCCCGGGAATGACATTGTAGAAACGTGTGAAATTTAAAAAGTTCAGGTTGGAGACAACCGGACGGTTGTTCACGTAAATCTGGATTGGACCCCGGACCGCTGCGTTGTAGAATCTGACCCGTGCAGGCGACACGGGAAGGACGATTCCCGGCAGGATTGTGCCCCAATTCCAGGACCAGTCAGGTCTGGGAGGATTTGGTCTTGGGGGCGTGGGCCTGGGAGGAATGGGCCTCGGCGGCCGTGGCGGCGTAGGTCTTGGCGGCCGTGGCGGCATGGGTCTTGGGGGCCGTGGAGGCATAGGTCCCGGAGGATTGGGCCTTGGAGGCATGGGTCCCGGAGGATTGGGCCTTGGGGGCATGGGTCTGGGAGGATTGGGCCTTGGAGGCATGGGTCCCGGAGGATTGGGCCTCGGAGGATTGGGTCTGGGAGGTGCCGGCCGGTTGGGAGGCATTGGCTGTCCGGGTCTGTTCGGTATAGGAGGAACAGGCCTGTTCGGCACGGGACGGGCAGACCTTTCCTGCATGTCAATATCATCCTCCTGGCCTGACCAGGTGTCCTGGTCTTCCGGAAGCGGAAGAATGGGGTCATTTAGGTCATTTTCCTGGGAATTAAGCCATTCATCGGATTCGTATGATTCAGAATCATAGTCAGGATAGATAAGGGATGAATCCATATCTTCCTCTTCCATGGACGGATAGTAATTATCGTTATACATAAGTTATCCTTTCATAATATGCTTTGTCATATCTTATGCGTGGAAAAATATTTTGTGCGGAGAGGCAGGCTTTGGGGAATGGCTGCAAAGTGCACAAAATAAGAATTTTCGATGATGAAACTTTGGGCAGACTTTTTTAATAGGGTATGCTATTATAATAAACGTACCCCCCCAATACATTATATAGTTTTTGCTACACCCCATAAGAAACGAAATACCTTCTCCTAAAATGACCAGTTCCCCGACTGGTCATTTTATTTATTGACTTGTGAGGAAATCTGGTCTACTATTAAATGGAATTTCAGATAGGAGAGACTGGCTCATGAATAAGAAAGAAGCAAATGAAATCAAGAAATTGTTTACCCCGGCAGGCTGTGCCATCACCCGAATCTGCGGCTGCTACGTGGACGCGGAGAAGAATAAGAAGACAGAGCTGAAGGAGGCGTTCCTCTCCCTGCAGGAGGAAGAAGCTTTTAAATATTTTACCATATTCAGGAATGCCATTTCCGGGACCATTGGAAAGAACCTGATTAATATGGAGTTTCCATTACATACAGAGGCAGAGGGAGGCACCCAGCATTTTCTCTTAAAGCTCAGGGACAGCCAGCTGAAGGACGACGCTGTTCTGGAGGAGTTCTATGACAAGGTCATTGCCAATTATGACTATGGCGAGAACTATTACATCATTCTCATCCACTGCGCCTATGATATTCCGTCCAAGGCAACGGACGGCACGGAGATGTTCGATGCATCGGACTATGTCTATGAATTCATACAATGCACCATATGCCCTGTTAAGCTTTCGAAGGCAGGATTGTGTTATAATACCCTTACAAACACCATTGAGAACCGCGAACGGGACTGGCTGGTGGAGCCGCCTGTCCAGGGCTTCCTGTTCCCTGCCTTTAACGACAGGAACACGGACATCCACAGCCTGCTGTACTATGCCAAGAATCCGGAGGAACTGCCGGACACATTGATTGACGAGCTTCTGGGCTGCGTGATACCCATGTCTGCCAAAAGCCAGAAGGAGACATTCCAGGCCATTGTGGAGGAGACACTGGGAGATAACTGTGACTTTGAGACAGTAAAGAACATCCATGAGAATCTGAGCGAGCTGGTGGAGGAGACAAAGGATGAGCCCGTACCCCTGACCCTGGACAAGTATCAGGTAAAGAAACTGCTGGAGACAAACGGCGCTCCCCCTGAAAAGCTGGAAGAGCTTGAACGCAGATATGCAGAGGTGGAGGATGGACCCGGCACCAGCTTTGTGGCTGCCAATGTGGTCAATACCAGAAGCTTTGAAATCAAGACTCCGGATGTGAGCATCAAGGTATCCCCGGACAAGACCTATCTGGTGGAGAACCGTATGATAGAGGGACGGCCCTGCATCGTCATTGCCATCAATGAGCATGTGGAAATCAACGGAATCACGGTACGCCCGATAGCTGCCCCAAGGCAGACAGAGGGGGACGGGACGTCTGAACCGGCTGAATAAAAATTTATAGAGAAAATTATAAAAACAAGAAGCCGGTCCTTACCGTGTCAGGTGTATGGGCCGGCTTTTACGGTTATAAATATGTCTGGAATCCTCCCGGGAATACTTAGATGCGCTCCGCGTTATCCCGCATGTATTTGAATTCAGCTACGGAGCGGTCAAAGGTCTGGATGTGATAGTAAAGCCAATCCCTGACTTTTTCAGAGACTTTTTCCACAAAGGCGTCAGTGGGGCCCTCCTCCTCGGTCAGCATTTCATGAAGCTCCTGGACCGTCCTTTTCAGTTCCTCATGCTTTTCCTTATGTTCCTTGATGCCTGGATAATCTATGGATTCCTGAAGGGCTTCCTCCTCGTTAAAATGGTATTCGGTGTAGTCGGCCAGAAAATTCAGCATTCTGGCTGCGCCGCTCTGATTGGAGCGCTCCTCACAGCTCTTTAATAAATCATTGATTTTACCAATCAGTTCCCTGTGCTGGGTATCAATCATCTCATTGCCTGTTACCAGGTCATCTGTAAATTCTGCATACATGTTACAATACCTCCTGAATGTTTGATACATATAATTTATCACAGATAATGAGAAAATACTATGACTTTTGCAACAATAGAGATAAATTGTCAGATGAATGGAGCTCCCTGTGGAGGTTGGAAAACCATATCTTCGACTCTCCGAATACACTGGAAATATGGGTGGGTATACATGTAAGAAGTTGTCTGGACAAAAAAGTCAATAGTTGATATAATGACCATGTACGCATGGCAATCATAAGATAATGGGAGGATGAAGATACAGATGAGTCGGACAATTAGTGCAGGTTATGTATATCGTCAATATTCTACCGAAGGTGTTTATATTGCAGATTATAAAAGCTCCAGGGCTGCCCATGAGGCAACTGGGGTCTCCATCGGCTCCATTGTGCGGGCTGCCCATGGTGAACGCAGGACCGGAGGCGGTTATGTCTGGAGAAAGGTACTGGCGGATTCACCGAAGGATAGTATTGAAATAGATTTAATCAGCAAAATAGGAAACCATGACAAGCGTCCTCTGGTACAGAAGAATCTGGACGGAGAAATCGTTGGGGAATTCCTCTCCATTGCCCATGCCAGCCGGAGTCTTAAAATCAGTCGCAGAAGCCTGTCATGTGCGCTCAGCGGGGCTCAGAAGACAGCAGGAGGCTATATATGGGAAGAGAAGATGGAGGATGATAATCAGGTTCAGGAACAGTAGGGCTTTAGACCGCTGTTTTTATAGAAGAAATTGACACAGGAAACGGGATAAAAAAGCAGTCCGGGTATTTGGGCTGTTTTTTGTTTTTGCTGGCATTACCCCGGTATGCCCGGAAAGTCTATAAATAAAAGAAAAAAACGCAGAAATTTGATTATATTTGCAAGGTATTTCTGGAAATTTGCATGAGTTTATAGTACAATAATGAATAAGAGGAGCTGCATCCCTAAGACAGAGGAGGAGTCTGTGGCAGAGAATCATGGGGCTGGGGACCATCCATGTGGACAGCAGCGACAAGACCATGAAGGACTTTGATATACAGAACATACGGAACTGTGAGGATGTAAAGGAGCAGCTGTCACAGTTTGTGGAGCAGGAAAGGGATAATAAAAGGGTATCATCCAGGGAATTCATGGGTGGATACGGGGAAGATGAGGATGAGGCGTATGATGAGCAGGACAGCCATTATTAAATAATTAAGAAACAACCATGTTGTTTTATTTAAGAAAGGGGACTTTGTATGGGGAAAAAACGGAATATCATAGTGGGACAGTCGGGAGGACCTACCTCAGTCATTAATTCCAGTCTGGCAGGGGTCTATAAGACAGCAAAGGAGAGGGGATTCCACAAAGTATACGGCATGCTCCACGGCATTGAGGGACTGCTGGATGAGATGTATGTGGATTTGTCCACCCAGATTCATTCTGACATGGACATCGAGCTCTTAAAGAGGACTCCCTCAGCATTTCTGGGCTCCTGCCGGTATAAGCTGCCGGACATTCATGAGAACCCGGCCTTTTATGAGAAGATATTCAACATACTGGATAAGCTGGACATCGAGGTCTTTATCTATATCGGC
>UMED01000574.1_pt1 | contig 9659 bp, 15 predicted proteins | sample 1964661 | NCBI WGS metagenome assembly UMED01 (sample SAMEA4836011, study PRJEB28245) | human gut metagenome | biome: gut microbiome; material: fecal sample | place: Denmark | collected 2008
AATCAAGTTGTCCGGGGTTCGAATCCCCGATGCTTCACTGTTTAAAACAGCCAAGGTCAAAAACCTTGGTTATTTTTTTAAAACAATATAGATTTGCGGATATGGCGGAATTGGCAGACGCGCCAGATTTAGGTTCTGGTGTCCATGACGTGCAGGTTCAAGTCCTGTTATCCGCAGTAAGAAACGGCAGAACGCTTATAAATCAAGTGTTTTCTGCCGTTATTTTAATTCTATGATACTTAATTGATACTATTTACCATATAAACTATCAAGCCGTTCAGCTACTTCGCTTTGTTTGGAAGGGAACAGATGAGAGTATATATCAAGGGTAGTTGATACATTTTCGTGCCCCAGTCGTTCCGATACCAGAAGGGCAGAGAAGCCTAATTCAATCAGCAATGAAGCGTGAGAATGTCGAATATCATGCAGCCGGATGTGATGTAAACCTGCTGCTGCTTCATGCTGCTTCATGTGTCGCAGATACGGGTCCTTTGATGATTGAAACACTCTGGTGTCTGGCTGTGGTGCATATATGCGTTTCATGTGCCTTTCTAAGCACTTGCAAAGGAATTTAGGGATAGTTATAGTCCTATTCCCTTTTGCTGTCTTAGGGGGCGTTATAACGGTTTTTCCGTCTATCTTATGATAGGTTTTATTTATGCTGATAGTCCCCACTGCCGTGTCAATATCGGCGAAGGTTAATGCCATAAGCTCCCCTATTCTCATACCAGTATAGTAGAGAACCAGAAAGGCAGTATAGAAAGGGTCATTCTTATCAAAAGTATCAATAAATCGGTCAAATTCTTCTTTTGTCCAGAACTGGACGCTTTTCACCTTTTTCCCAATATTATCCCCAGCAATCCGGCAAGGGTTCTGTGTAAGCCCATAATACTTCACAGCGAAGTTAAATACTGCCGATAGCTCCATAACAATATTATGCAGGTATGACGGGGACAAAGGCTGTCCGGTTGCTCCTGTGGCTGTCTTTAGTTCTGCCTGCCATTTCCGCACGTCTGCTGCTGTTATGCTGCTTAATGGCTTATCTTTAAAGTAAGGGATTACCCACGCTTCTAGGCGCTGCTTTTCGCTCTTATATGAGCTTAATTTGGCATGAGCTTTCTTGTCTTCTAGGAATAGCTCACACATAGAGGAAAAGGACATATCAGGCTTGCCCTGCTGCTGTTCTAAGAACTGCCTTTCCCATTCTTTAGCATCTCTTTGAAGGGCAAAGCCCCTCTTCATCTTTTGTTTCTTATTTCCGCTATAATCTGTATAATAACATTTCACATACCATTTTCCAGTATCTTTATCCTTGTATGCAGGCATTTTTCATCTTCCTTTCATTCATACCGGGGGCGGTTTTGAAAATGAAAGGGTTAAGGGTATCAGTGTACATTATATCTTTTTGAGGTGTGCACTGTATGCACACCTGGTTTAACGAATTGTTATGCCATGAAGGGATTATTTATCCCATCATCTTTGAGATGTTAGTTTAATTGATTTCTCGCTTTTAAGGGGGGCGGTAATTTGCCGCCCCCTTCCACAGAATTGTGGGAGCTGGTTAAACTCGTCTTGATGACGAAAACCATAATAAGGGGTAACGGATATTGTGACACCTAGCCACTTTTGGATTGAGCAATACTTCCCCAGCTCTGGGGAAAATCTGTCATCAACGCCTGCTTAATCTGAGCACCCGTTGCTATTGAGGATAGTCCAATTTTGGACTGTCATAACCAAGTGAAAATCCCTCGGTTAAAGGTGTAGAAAATTCTACGGTGCTATTCTTCTGGGGTGTCGGTCTTGCGGTATTTAGGATTTTCTGCAACGGAGATATACTCCTCTGAAGTTATAGCAGATATTTTTTTTCTTAATAACTCTAATTCAAGTTCTCTATTTTTTAAGTCATTTTGCAAAACATCTATTTGCGTATGCAATTCCTCTATTTCTCGTGAAAGTATTTCTCTTGTTTGTATTTTAACTTGCAACATTTCCATTAAACATTTTTTTTGATGATTTTTTTTCTCATAGCTTTCGGTTAGATGATTTAGCTTTGCAATTATTTCCGGAATAGCAAAAGATGTTGTATTTAATTGTTGTGTATCCAAAGTTCTACTTTCTATCTGGTCAGAAATAGCTTTTTCATTAGATAAAAACTCAGATAATTCTTTTACAGGAATATTAAGCGCAGTAGCAATTTTTTGCATAACAGAATTACTAATTGCACTATCTCTTTTTGTTATAGAATATAATGTATTTAAAGATATTCCAGTCTTTTCTGAAAGCTCTTTAATAGTAAGCTTGTTTTCTTTTAAAAATTCTTTTAAATTAGTACCATTTCCCATTATTTACTCCTCCTGATAACACTAATGATATCATAAAATAGTGCATTGTCAAATAAAAAAAATAGACTATAAAGTAGTGCAAAATATAAAAATAGTGCTTGACATAAGCCTAATAGTGCACTATTATATAGAAAAAGACAGAAAGGGGTGCACTAAATGAGAATTGACAGGTTCAAATTGACAACAGAGCTTATGCGTCAAGAATTGACTCAGAAACAGCTTGCTGAAATATCTGGGGTTTCCAGAGCTACAATCAATTATATTAAAGCAGGGAAAAGCTGTTCTGATGAAATTGGAAAGAAAATTGCAAAGGCTCTGAAAGTAAAAGTAACTGACATTATCGAATAACAGAACCGGGGGCGGTTTTGGAAGTGTAAGGAGTTGCACCAGCGCAACAGAAAGGTGGCTATATGACAACAAAGCAGATAGCAAGGTATACAGCCTTAGCAAGACGTTATTCAGAGTTTGTACTGGCCTTCTGGACAGAACTGGAAACCAGAGTACACACAGGAGTTTCAGGAGCTTAATAGAGAGCTCGCAACGCTTAGAAAGGAGATGAAGGTGCATGAGTAAACAGGTTTTAACAGCGAAGGATATTGCAGAAATATGTGGAATATCCGAAAGTAAGGCTTATCAGACGATTAGACAGCTTAATGATGAGCTTGAGAAGAAAGGTTTTCTTACGTTTCGTGGTCGTGTGAGCAGCGCTTACTTTTATGAAAAAATGTATGGCATGAAGGCAGCAGGTGAGTAAATGACCATTGAAGAATACAGCGAATTATTACAGCTTGCCAAAGACAGGAACAACTGGACGTCGGAGCTATTTAAACGCTATCAGGCCGCATGTATCGAAATGACACCCTGTATTTTTAATGAACTGAGGAAAATCATTCCAGAAGATGATTACAAGGCTTTTGATTTGACATATTGTGAATATTTCCGTCCAGAACAGAAAGGAGTGGTAAAATATCTTGAAGAATTACACAGGAAGGAGGCAGCAGAGCAGTGGAAACAGAAAAGAGTAGAACTCCTTCAGAAGAAAAGGCGTTTATTGATGCGCAAATCAAAGCTATTGAGCAAGAGCTAGGAAAAGCAAATGTAGCAGGTAAAGGTATTTATATTCCGCAAAAGCCGGATATCGTAAATGTCAGTAGTATAGAGGAAAAAGAGCCAGAGTGGTTAATTGAGGGTTATTTTCCTAGGCGCCAAATATCAATCATGGCGGGAGATGGAGGAGTTGGAAAGACAAGCACAATCTGCAATATTATATCTGGAGTTAGTGCTGGAAAAAGAAGCATCTTTGAGCAGGATGTGCCGGAAGATTTTGAAATTATACCGAAAAAAGTGCTCTTTTTATCGTCTGAAGACTCTTTTGAGTACACTTTAGTAAGAAGGCTTAGAAAAAACGGGGCAAACTTGAAAAACATTATTACAGTGCCAATAACTGACCCGTGCTTTCAAGAAATTAAGTTTAATAGTGAAATACTGTATGATTTGGTGAAAAGCCATCGACCGAGTCTTGCGGTATTTGACCCCTTGCAAAGTTATATACCGCCAGAAATTCAGATGGGACAGAGAAACGCAATGAGAAACTGCCTTAATCCACTTATAGGACTGGGAGAAGAATTTGACATGACTACAATTATTCTTATGCACACAAATAAACAATCCGGTATATGGGGCAGAAAAAGGATTGCAGACAGCGCAGACATCTGGGATATAGCCAGAAGTGTTCTTCTTGTAGGGGAAACAAATGAAAAAGGCATACGGTACATATCACAAGAAAAATCAAGTAATAGCATGCTTAGAGATACTGTGTTGTTTTCTATCAATGATGGGGTTGTGGAATTTCGAGGTACAACCGATAAAAAAGACAAGGATTACGTTTTAAACAATGATTATGACACTAGACAAAAACCACAGCGAGAGGAGGCTAAAAAGTTTATTTTAGACTTTTTGAAGGATGGAAAAAAAGAAGTGTCAGAACTGGATGAGACAGCGGCAGCAATGGGCATTAGCGAGCGAACCCTTGGCAGGGCGAAGACAGATTTGAAGAATGAAGGAAAAATAAAAACATGGTCAATAGGATTTAATCCTAAAAAATATTATATATCCCTTATACAAAGTTAAAAAATGGCGTAGTACGATAAAAATACAGTATTTATAAGGGTTTTACGTGTTCGCCATAGTGGCGTAGTACGGAAGTACGGTGATTTATATTGATATCGTGCTCACCCAAGTGGCGAGTACGCAGAAGCCGCATAAATAAAGGATTTTCCCCGTACTCACCCATTTAGTTTATGGATATAGGTATACAGATAGTATGAAAGGAGTAATACATGGAGTGGAAAGAATTAAAATATCCATGGTGTCATATATCCGAATGTAATACATGTGAAATATCCGGATGTATGCAACTGTTTGAAGAATTTACACAGTATTTTAAATTTGACACAATGGCTGTTCCGGGATTTGTTGGGAGCTACGAAAGGCTTTTACATGGAAAGCGTACGTATAACAACGTTAAATGTCAATATGGTTCACACTTGAGAGAACGAGACGAAGTCCCAGATAGTGACCATGCAAGGATTTTTAAAAGGAAAGGGACAAATCAGGTTATGTATGTGAACCAGCCGTACGGATTTGACCTAGAAAAACTAGAACAATGGTGCAATGAAAGAGATTTAATTTATCTTATTTGTGATAAGAAATATAGCTTTTATTATCCAAATAACACCGATTTGATATTGATAATGTCAAATAATACATATATTGATTTTCTGGAATTACCAGAATTTCCTAGAAGGTGGGAGGAATGAAATATGAACATGAAGAATGAAAAGATTGACTTAAAAGATATGCAGCCGGAAAGATACCCATTAGACCGCATAGCGGACTCTTTGGAGGGAATGGAGGCAGATTTGGAAAGAATAGCAGATGCGCTTGAAGCATTGGCTGGCTGTACGTTTAACACAATGTACGGAGATGCTTTCCATATTTGCGGAAGTGTAAGCAGGGATTAAAGGAAAATAGCCCCATAAGAAGCACCACCTTCTTACAGGGCAAGCATAGCCGGAGCTACACAAACAAGACATAAACAGTGTAGCAGACTTTCCGGCAGAAGGGAAGCATTATGGAAAAATTATTTATAGAACTCATCAATGAGCTGGTTGAACTATCCATTCCGGAATTGGAAAAAGTGAAAAAGGAGTGGCTTGAGAGCCTAGAAGGACAGGAAGTATCAGAAAGAGTGATAGCGTTTTGCATGGCAGCAACGAACCTTGTAATTGAGAAGAAAAGAGAAAAGGAAGGTGCAGCAGTATGAATATAGAATTTAAAGAAACCGGAGTTGTAGAGATGTTAAGACACCAAGATTTTTCACCATATTATAATTGCCTGGGAATTGATGAGCTGCTTAGAGAACCGTTTAGCGTTACTAGAAGCATGGCACAATCATTGTTTATGCTGGGCTATATCCAAGGTAAACGTGCAGAGCGTGCTAGAAGGCATAAAGGGGTGAAGAAATGAGCATACAAGAAGATTTCCAGATGTTTTCGGACATCTGGAGGTTTTACAAAGAATACGCCGTAAAAGTGCCTAAAACAGCAGATAATGAGGTTGTAGCGAAATTCTATCAAGAGATAGTAAAAAGTACAGGAATATTGGCAAAGAAATATAACACAGAGCTGTGCAAAGAGCTGATAACAGCCATAGTAAAGGACTTTGATAGGAGGATTACATACAATGAAAAGCATGGAAGCACTTAAAGACATTTTAGCAGCCGGAACACCGGTATATTGCATAGTGGCAATGTTCCTTCACTGGTTAGTGATAGGATATTAAAGATATACACATAATTGCAAGAGTTTTAGCAAAATCCGAAGATATACAGGTTAAGAACGAAACTACCAAATTTTATAAAACTGCTGCCCTTCCGGGAACGGTGCGCCAACACCAGAACCAGACGGCAGCAGGAAAGAAAAGATTGAGAGCGTGACCTTACTTGAAAGAAGGTGATTACATGAGTGTGAAAATTAAAGTATCTTATGAAAGCCCCCAGGAACTCCAGGAAGTCCTTGAAAGGCTTGCCCCTATGGTACAGAAGTGTAAGGCTTCTAAGGGGCAGGAAGGGCGGTATAAGAAAGCGTATATTGTACTAAAGGAGCAATCGAACCACGAGGGAACCATGAGAAAACAATAATTGAACAACGGGGGAACTACGGGAAAGTAATAGTTGAACAGCGAGGGAACAGCGAAAAATTTACAAATGAACTCCGAGCGAACTCCAAGAAATACTTTCTTTTGCTGTGATATTATGATATAATTGTTTTAGAGCAAATAGAATAATAAGTACCCCAATAACACCTGCCGATTATTGGAAGCCTTACAGGGCGTGGGAATGTCAGAAGTTAAAAATATTGACTTTTGCTGTTCTCACGCCTTTTCTGTTTGCTCTCTTTATCCCAAATATAAAATAGCCTGACAGGGCGTAAAACATGGAGGTATTACACATGGAAAACATGGAAAATCAGACAGGCAACACAGAGCAGCAGGGAAATGCACAGGAAACCGAAAAGGCAAATCAGGAAAAGACTTTTACGCAGGAAGAAGTCAACCGCATTGTGCAGGAACGTCTTGCAAGGGTGAAAACACCGCAAGAACCTGATGCCAGAGAGCAGGAACTGCAGCAAAGAGAAGCTGCTTTATATGCCAGGGAGCAGATTGCAGAGCATAATCTGCCGAATGAATTGCTTGAAGAGTTCAAAGGCATGAATAGAGAAACTATTGATAAATGTATTAAAGTGGTAACCCCATACATCAGAAAGGCACAAGAACCTATTTTTAATGCAGTGGGACCTACCGGAGAAACTACCGGGGGAGAGAGTGCTATCAGAAAGGCTATGGGGCTACAAAGAAAGTAGGTTGAAATATGGCTATTGAATTAGTAACGAAATATCTGCCTTATGTGGATGAATTGTTTAAGGCAGAAAGCAAGAAATCTCTTTTGACAAATGAGGATTTCGACTGGACTGGGGCGCATACAATCAAGGTATATAAGATTGGAACAGCTCCAATGACAGACTATGACAGAGAGGGAACTGGAAGCGGAGCGACCGGTTCAAGATACGGACTTATTAAAAATTTAGATGCTTCTACACAGTCTATGCTGGTTACCAAAGACCGCTCTTTTACTTTTGTGATTGACAAGCTGGACAGTGACGAAACAGGGAAGACCTTAGAAGCTGCAAGTGCACTGGCAAGGGAATTGAGAGAGGTCACTGTGCCGGAAGTAGACGCTTATGTATATGATAAGATGTGCAAAGGGGCAGGAACGAAGCCGGCTGCTGTAACACTTACCGCTGAAAATATCTATTCTGAGATTGTGAAAGCAACCACCGTACTTGATGATGCAGAGGTACATGAGACCGGAAGGGTACTTTTAGTCACACCAATGGTTTACCAGTTGATGAAGCAGAGCAAAGAAATCATTTTAAATGCCAATATAGGGGAAGAAATGCGTTTAAAAGGCGTTATCTCTAATTTAGACGGTATGAATGTAATTAAAGTATCTTCTGCAAGAGTACCCAAGAACTTTGGTTTTATGGTCGCACACCCATGTGCAACAGTGGCTCCTACAAAGCTGGCAGACTACAAGACACATCAGGACCCGCCGGGTATTAGCGGTACTTTAATCGAGGGGCGTATTGCTTATGACGCCCACATCTTAGACAATAAGAAAAAAGCTATCTACTATCAGGAAGTAACAGCCTGAAATAATTGATAAGCACTCTGGGCGTTTCTCTTTTCGCCTAGGGTGCTTTTTGAGGTGAGGACATGACAAATGAACAGTTAGTAATTCGTATTTGTGCCGGCATAGATGAAGCCGATAATACGCTGCAACTCTGGCAACAGAACCGGGGATATATAAATAAAATCGTAAATCATTATAAAGCCTATGCCGAGGAAAAAGACTTGCAGCAGGAGGCATATTTGGGATTGTGTGAAGCAATCCGTCATTATAATCCTGAGGAAGAAGTGCCATTTATTACTTATGCCGGTTACTGGATAAGGCAGCAGATAGGGCGCTATATCAAGAGTAACGGAACTGTTCGTTTGCCGGAACACATACAAGCCAGAGTCAAAGAGTATAAACAGATGGTTTTGACGTGGAAGGTAACCATTGGCAGAAAGCCCACAGACAGGGAGATTTGCCACTACCTGAGGATTAGTTGGGAAATGTTGGAGAACATCAGGAAAACGGCTCAAATGGCACGAATTGGAAGCCTAGACGTGCCTATTGGAGAAGATGGAGAGTGCTCTATGTATGACCTGCTGCCCTCTGCCATAAATGAAGAAGAACAGGTAATTGAGAAAATCCAGCAAGAGGAATTGAAAGAAGTCCTGTGGTCTTTGGTGGACTCTTTGCCCGGTGAACAGCCTAAGATAATACGTCTTAGATACCAGAACGGCATGACATTGAGAGCCATAGCCGAAGATAAAGGGGTAACACTGGAAGCAATTCGGCAGCAGGAAAGGAAGGGGTTAGGAGAGCTTAGAAAGCCTTCTAAAAGCAAATTACTACGCCCATTCCTTCCAGATGATGACCGTATCTATTCCATGGGACTGCAAGGGAATGGTGTCGGCTCTTTTAACCGGACATGGACCAGCTCAACGGAGAGGGTGGCACTGTATGGAAAATGATACAGAAATGATACTAAAAAGCCTTGTAGAATATAAAAATAACGTTTATTATAAAGAAAGATGCACTAAAAACAAAGGTAAATAGTTGTATATAATAGGTAGAAACAGGTATTTTGACTCCTGTTATCCGCAGTAAGAAATGGTAGAAGATGTTTAAATACGACATTTTCTACCATTTTTTTCATTTTTTATTTATTCTGTAGTATCCGGATTATTAAATTGCTGAAAAAGTGTATTTACTCTGTCGGTGGCAGCGGTTAAATAGATTACACATAGTTATATTATCTATGTGAATTCCTAGAAAATGTATATGATTAACAAAAATTGAATATTCAGCAATACTTGCAAAAGAAAGTGATGTGGAGTAAAGTATAAAATACCATTTAGCCCTTGAGCGAGTTTTCTTTTTAAGCACATGGTATATTGTATAAACCGAAGACATACATTGTAAAAACAGCGTCTTCGGAGGCTTATCCTTGAAAGAATATATTGAAGAAAGGGCAATTGAAATAGCCAATTATATTATTGAAGAAAAGGCAACAGTAAGGCAGACTGCGAAAAAATTTGGAGTAAGTAAGAGTACGGTACATATAGATGTAACAAAAGAGGTGTTTT
>UMED01024057.1_pt1 | contig 9635 bp, 7 predicted proteins | sample 1964661 | NCBI WGS metagenome assembly UMED01 (sample SAMEA4836011, study PRJEB28245) | human gut metagenome | biome: gut microbiome; material: fecal sample | place: Denmark | collected 2008
CCGCCCTGTATTGCAGCAGATGCTGGCAGTTTATCCGCGCCTGGAAAACTACGTCGACGAGCGAAACCATGTTGCCAAAGCATGGCTGCACTGGCTTGGATTCAGGCTTGAAGAAGCCGCGCCTTATGGTGCTCTTGGTCTTAATTTCCACAGATTTCACATGGAGAGAAAATAATGTGCGATCCGGTTATTGCTGGTGGCGCAATGCTCGCCATGAGTGGCATTCAGGCATACACCCAGTACCAACAGGGAAGGTATGCCTCGAAGGTTGCAGAAGCGAACGCAGATATAGCCACAGCTCAGGCAAATGATGCAATAAACAGGGGTAACGCTGAAGCTGAGCAACGGCGCAGAGAGACCCGACAGCGGCTTGGTACACAGGCGGCGACAATGGGGGCGACCGGCGCCGATTTATCTACAGGTAACGCGCTGGATATATTTGGTGACACTGCTCAGTTTGGCGCTCTTGATTCGCTGACGACGGTGAATAACGCGCAACGCGAGGCTTACGGTTATCAGGTTCAGGCTGCCAACTATAAAGCAGAAGCCAGTTCAGCCCGTAAACAGGGGAATGTGGGAGCAGCAACAACATTGCTCACTGCGCCTCTGAAGGCATACGGTGCGTACCAGATGTTTGGTGGGACGTGGAGTCCGTTCTCTAAAGGAAGTGCATCTGGTGGTGGAACGCCAATGTTATCTAACTCAGGTTTTATGAATTCTGACTCCCGATTCAAAATAGGAGGTTACTGATGCCTGTTGTTCCTACTACATCCGGACGCCAGGTGCAAAGTCGTGGTGTGCAAACCGGTGGTTTTCAAACCTTCGATGTTCCTCAGGCAGGTCAGGTGCTGGCGAATGTCGCAGATCAGTATGCGGTGGCATATGGTGAAGCCAGGCAGAAAGCGAATGTTGCATTGTCTCAGGATGCCATCCTTCAGCTTAATCAGCGCAGCAATGAACGTCTTTATAACCCTCAAACCGGTTTTTATGCACAACAAGGCAAAAATGCGATTGGTAAGGGGCAAGAGTACATATCTGGATTTGATCAGGATGTGGAAGAAATAGCTGCTTCATTGACTGATGAAGCAGCAAGAAATATGTTTTTGCAACAAGCCAGAACACAGAAAATTCAGTTCAGTACTGGAGTTCTCAGACATGAGATAGGGCAGACAAATGCCTATGAAGATGAGCAATATCAGGCAACGAGAAAATTATGGATACAAAATGAAGCGGATGCCTGGAATGACCCGCAAACTGCCACTTTAGCCAGAAATTCCAGAATGGTAGCCATTGCCAGATATGGAGCAGCCAGGGGATGGTCACAAGAACGCATTCTGGAAGAAATAGAAAGTGATGATCGCAGTGCCACAGAAATGCGGGCGAAGAATTATGCCGCTGCTAATCCGGAAGGATGGTTAAATGGTCAGTTTCAGAAAAATGATTCTGGAGGCATGGACATGCGTGCCATACGCCTTGTTGAATCAGGTGATCGTCATTTTAATCCTGATGGTAGTATTCTTGAAGGACCGAAAACATCTTCTGGAGAGAGGGCCCAGGGGAAATACCAGTTAATGCCGGGCACAGGGAAAGAACTGGCGGCCAAACGTGGCGTTGAATACAACCCTACGGACGAACAACAGCATGAAATGCTCGCCAGTGACTATGTAAATCAACTGTATGGTAAGTACGGTTCCGAAATATTGACCGGAGCAGCATATAACTGGGGGATGGGTAACGTGGATAAACTGATCGCCAAAGTCGGTGATCCACGTAAAGGTGAAATATCAGAAGAAGAATTTATCCGAAATCTTCCATCAGAAACACAAGGGTGGCTTTCCCGATATAGAAAAAATAAAACTGGAATGGATCCGCTGACTATTTATCAAATAGATAACCTTGCTAATAGTCAGATAGAAAAGCAAAGGAAGTTAATATTAGAACAGCTTGAGCCAGCTATTAATAACACCATGGCCCAGCTATATAACGGTGAGGTTCCAGATTATATACCGGCTCAGGAGACCATCATCAGGGGGTATGGAAAAAACGCAGATAAAATAATCAATCAACTGGATATAGCGATTGATAACGCGAGAATATTCCAGACAATTCAGTATTTGCCTCCTTCTCAGCAGCAAGAAGAAATGCAGAAAGTGAAGCCTGAGGTTAACGATCCTCACTATGCGTTAAAACTCGATGCTTACGGAAAATTGTCTGCATTGCTTCAGAGATCAAATGAAGCAATTCAGGCGCAACGGGATTCACGCAGATTTAATGAGGCGCTGACAATAGGTGAAAAATTAGACCCAAGCAACAAGTCAATGCAGAAAGCTGCTGATTACACAGAAATGGCGCAGAACTTTCGTATTAATGATGCCTCCACTCATGATGGGGTTGTTCGGCTTGTGGCTCAGACTGGCATAATGCCTTCGCAGGTCATCACGCAGCTTTCAGCAGTATCCCGATCCAGCAATCAGGAAGTGGTTAAAAATGCGGCGGAACTGTTTAGTCGGTTATATGAAACAGACAATGCATCTATTGGAAATATGCCGAAGGATATGCAGGGTTTTTATCTGACTGTTAAGCAACTAACTGATGCAGGGATGTCTTCAGATGCTGCTATTGTGGAAGCGCAGAGTAAGACATACAACCAGACAGATGCACTAAGGGCGCAGCTCTCATCTGTTCAGAGTACAAGAGAATACAAAAAAGAGCGTGACAGCGCAGCCAATTCTGCTGTCAGTAATATGACTCACTGGCTTCGCTGGGATCCGTCTGCGGATGACCAGACACCGGAAGCAGCGCTCTTTCGCAATGACTATCAGATGCTGTATGACGTTAACTATCGCCTTGCTGGTGGTAACGCTGACGTAGCGAAGCAAATGACCAACCAGCAGATAGCCCGCACTTGGAGTATCAGCGAGGTCAACGGGGAAGCACAGTTTATGAAATATGCACCGGAGGCGCTTTATCAATATGGGCCGTCAGGCTGGATTGCAGCGCAATGGAAGGCTGAAAAAGAAAAAATCATGTATGGCGATGACTTACATAAACCGGCTCCTTCATTTAACCGACCTTCAACTGAGGCTGGTGCATTGGGACTGAATAAGCCACGCTCACTGGTTGGAGGTGAGTTGATTCTCGTTCCTGACTTATCAACTCCGAGAGATAAGCTTTATTCAGTTGTGATCAGAACAAAAGATAAAGATGGTATTACGAGGGATGATTTATTTTATGACAAGCATGGAAGACAGATGCGCTGGGGGCCATCACTAGAAGATTGGGAACCTTATAAGAAAATGCAGCAGGAACGGGAGCAGCACGAGCAGGAAGAAATTATGCGTGGACAGGCTATACGAAACTTCAAAGACAAGCATCGCGCTCTGGATGAGCAGTATCAGCGCCTGCATAACGAACGTATGGACAAATTTAAAGATTACTTTTCGTGGGGATCTAAATAATGCCGTTCTATCCTGTATCTGAATCAAACAATAACGGATTTATTTCTGCTGGTCTCGCCATTCCTGAACCTGATGAACAGAGTTTTGATGTGCATCCGCCAGAAGGTAAGAACCCTGAACCTCGTCCCAAAGAGCCTTCATTGCTTGCCGCAGCAATACGACAGAACAATATTCTGGCTGGTTTTTTCCGTCCTGCCAGACAGTTTGAACCGGTCGAAGGTTATAACCCATATGCTGATAAAAATGAGTTGCACGGTTATGAATACTGGGGGGCGAAATTTGCAGATTCCCGATCGCCAGAGGAAACGGCGTGGATTAAGCAGCAGATAGATGATGAAAATGAAGACAGACGTTTATTGTCTGATGCTGGCGTAGTTGGAACCCTTGCCAGTATTGCTGCGGGAATGGATCCGGTTACTGTTGCGTCAATGTTTATCCCCGGTGCTCAAGGAGGGGCACTGGCGCGTATTGGCTCACAGATTGCGATTGGTGCAGCCGGTACAGCATTAAGCGAGGTTGTGCTGAATAATCAGCAAATAACACGCTCATGGGGTGAAAGTGCCGCTCACATTGCAGCGGGTGCGATGATGAGCGGCGTGTTTGCCAGTGCTGGTGTTGCGCTTTCGCCATCCGTCCGGGCTGCAGCCACGCGTGAGGTTGCTGATGCTCTTGATAATATGAGCATTACATCAGCGACTGACAGGGCTGCCGCTTCGCTTTCTGATGGTGGTAGTGTTGGTGCTATGAAAATTGATACAGCGACTCTGGATGATTTAACCCCTGTTTCCGGTGGGGTGGTTGGAAAGGCTGCATGGAAAGCAGGGAGCTATCTTACTCCTTTGACAAGGTTAATGGAGTCTCCGTCCAAGACAGTGCGAAAAACAACGCTGGAGTTAGCCGAAAATAATTTCACCCTTAAAGGAAATGAAAGGGGGATTGAAACACCGGTAGCTGTAGAAACCCGTACACGTGGATGGCAGCGTGAAGAAGCTGCTGTTGTTGTCGGAAATAAACAGGCATACGCAAAGTATAAAGCTGATGGTGGTGACATGAGTTTTGATTCATTTCGTCAGCAGGTTGGGAATGCTATGCGAAGCGGTGATGTGCATGCTAATCCTGTTGTTCAGGAAACGGCGCAGGCGATGCGAACTGTATTAAATCGGGTGAAGGTTGAAATGCAAAAGCTTGGTTTATTGCCTCCAGATGAAGAACTGAAAGCATTAGGCCAGGCAAGCTATTTCCCACGTATATATAAAGTTGGAAAAATAATCAGTGAACGCGATAAATTTCGACGTATTTTGGTTGACTGGTGGTCGAGAGGCAATAAAACACTGGATCCTGAGGATGCTGAAATTGCAGCGGATATCGTAATTAATAAAATTACTGGTGCTAAGGTTCCACAGGATTTTGTCAGCGTATTTTCTGTAAAAGCCGCAGGTAGTACGAAAGAAAGAACATTAAATGTGCCTGATAGTCTTATCAGGGATTATCTCGAAAGTGATGTGAATTACGTTCTACAACGTCATATCCGTGAAGCGGCAGCAGAAATTGAGTTGACGAGAACATTTGGCAAACGAACTATGACAGAGCGTCTGCAATTAATTGAGGACGAATATGACAGTCTGTTACGGGAAGTGCCTGAAAAAATAAAGGCGAAATATGACGAAAGTGTGGCAAATCTGAAAGCACGTTATGAGAGCAATGGTGAAGTTGTTCCTCAGGGTAAACTCGATTCATTAATGCGAAAGTACGAAAAGGAATTACGGAAAGAACAGTCCAGACTTTCAAAATCAAGAGCAAATGATCTCAGAGACATAACAGCATTACGCGATCGTCTTGTTGGTACATATGGGATGCCTGATGATCCGTCTTCGTTTTTTGTTCGTGCTGGCGCTTTTCTGCGGGATGTGAACTTCACGACCAAACTCGGTGGAATGACAGTATCAGCTATTCCAGATCTGGCCAGAGGGGTTATGGTTAATGGTTTCCGTAACACCATGAAAGGCTATGCTTCTCAGATATCCCAATCACCGGCATTTAAGGCCAGCAAAGAAGATATGTTGAAGATGGGGATTGGATTGGAAGCTGTACTACATTCACGTTCTCGTGCAATTGGTGATCTTGTTGACAGTTCTTCCAGGACAACAGCAGTCGAAGCAGGAATGGAGCGAATTACTGATGCCTTCGGCAAGCTGACACTCATGGATCGATTTAATGACATAAACAAATCCATGAACGGAATGCTCACGTCAGACGGTATTTTGTCCGGTGCGTTTTCTGCACGTCGCATGGCAAAACTCGGTATCAACGACAATATGGCTGCGCGTATTCGCAGTGAGTTCGAGAAACATGGTGAGGTAATTGATGGATGGCACATTGGTAACTTTGATAAATGGGACGATCAGTACGTTGCCGGAGTATTCCAGTCAGCGGTTCTGAAAGACGTTAATAACACTATCATCACCCCCGGTATTGGTGACACACCTTTATGGGCGAGTACTCCAATGGGGCGAACGATATTTCAGTTTAAATCATTCACAACGGCTTCATACAACCGTGCGCTACTTGGTGGGTTACAGGAAGGAACTGCGCAATTTTATTATGGCACTGCATTTCAGATTGCTCTTGGCTCACTGGTCTATGCGCTTAAAGAAGCATCGAAAGGGAAAAATGTTGACTGGTCACCAGAGAAGCTGGTGCTTGAGGGTATAGATAGATCCGGTATTCTTGGGCCATTGATGGAATATAACAACATGGCTGAAAAGGCGACTGGTGGTGCTGTTGGGCTGGGGGCTTTATTTGGCACTGGCACACAGTCCAGGTATGCCAGTCGTGGATTCGTAGGATCTCTATTCGGACCGTCATTTGGTCTTGCGGATAGCATCATTGATGTGACCTCAGGAGTGTTGAATGGTGATGCCGGTGATCGTATTGTGCATAATGTCCGAACCCTGATACCCGGCAATAACCTGTTCTGGATTGCGCCACTAATAAACCAAGTGGATCCGGTGATGCGTTAATCAATATTTATTGGAGTTCTTTCAATGGCTGTTTATGGCTTCTAAAGAAGCTTCTGCACTTATCGGCAAAGCAATAGTATCCTTGTTAGATGTGCTATTGCTTTCCAGAACTATGGAAATCCAATCCTCTTGGTTTTCATTAATTGTGCTGACAGCCATGATAGCATTCAAATCATTTTTATATATTTCTGATCGAATAAGACCTTTCCTGAATAATTTAGTTAAGTTTTCAGCTATCGACATCGCACGAATGCTAACTTTACTAAGCTCAATTGCGTCACTACCTGCGACTTTGGCGTGTTGAGAAAGAGCCATCAAAGCTATATGTGAAAATGTTTCTTCTTTTGAAAAACCGTTACTTAAAGACATGAGTGATACACCAGCTCCGTATGGGGTGAGTTTATATCCTGATACATTCAGTGCATGCTCTACAAAGGTAAGATCATCAGTTGTAGAAACATGCATATCGTTACTTTTTTGTTTTTTTGCAATAAATAAAAAAACAAAATTAATAATCACGATGCCGACGATGATTAAGAAAACTTCCATTGCTTTTCCTCACAATAACATTACCTTAAAGGTAATATTTTGTGCTAATGTGATCAAGTGTTAAGTGTATACCTCCTGCTGTTCAGTCGTGATTTTACCCGGCAACACCTTTTTAGCTTTGCGCGGGTTAACCACATGGCCTTTAGTCCAGTACTCGTAGAGCACATCATCACACTCTTCCTGATACTGGATTACCTTATCGCGGATTTCAGGGCGGACTTTGTTTGGACTGATGCTGTTCAACCAAGCTGCCAATTTTCGTAAAGCCATACAAATCATGGCTTGCACCCCTCCGGCAGAAGGTATGGTGATTTCCACCATACCCTTCGAGAAGCGTTGAGAAATCTTCTTATGTTGAGATTTCCAGTCTAGACCCATTCCCTCAACGATAGGTTTCATTGGGGTGTACGGTTCGCCGTTGTGATTGACAACATAAAGTTCTACGCCGTGGAATGGCACGTTGATAGTAGTGACAAGTTTGAAACATCGCTGGTTGTAAGCCAGCAGATGCTCGTTATTTTACATCGCGGTACAATTTCTCGCTGGTGGCTCTTTTATACACCTTAACCAAATATGGTTGATTTTGATATTTATCTTCGTCTATTATTACCTTTTCGGTAAATTTACATCGCACTCCTCTTGTGCCATAGTAATCGGGCACTGGCAAAATCCAGTGCCGGGATTGGCGTCCCGGGTTACTAAGTGGCGCATACCACGCCAGACGTGGTTTTTTTATGCGTTAAGCACAGCTATATCCGAATTATGGTGGGCTGGGCAGGGGTCCGAAAGGACGCCGGTACCACTTAGGCCGGTACGCCAACCTTGTCCAGTTCACCACCAGTAATTGGCGTTGCGGTGGTGATTAAAATCACTAAGTGGAGATAACCACCATGGCTAATGCTCAAACTTCCATCTTCAAATTTGAATCTGTTAACCCTATCCGTTCCATCATTATCGATGGCCAACCATGGTTTGTAGCCCAAGACGTTTGTAGTGCGCTGCGTATCCAAAACGTCACCCAAGCACTTGAAAAACTGGATGATGATGAAAGGTCTATGTTCAACATAGGGCATGAACATCGTGCAATTTTTGACAGCCGAGTAAAAGAGATCAACATCATCTCCGAGTCAGGCCTCTACACACTGATCCTCCGCTGCCGCGACGCAGTGACACCAGGCACTATCCCCTACCGCTTTCGTAAATGGGTTACAGGTGAGGTTCTTCCTCAGATCCGCCGCACCGGAAGTTACATTAAAAACTCGCTCCCGCAGGAAGAACGCATAAAGATGGTTGCCGACCAGGTAGCCAACGCCACGGCGTCAGCAGTAATGCAGGCGATGAAGATAGAGAACAAAACCTACAGTGCCCCACTGAAGCCCGGCTACCGCAGCCTGATTCATTCCCCATCTGGTGTTCTCGGCCTGACGGAGAACTCACTGCTGATGAATCTGCTGAACCAGTTACAGGACGACGGGCACGACGTATCGGGCGCGGCGGCGGAGCTGACCACCATGTTCTGCTACATCGTCGGTGTGAGCAAATGCCTGCGTGATATCCAGACTCACGCGGAGTACATCAACGACAAAGCAGGATTCTTCTGACGGGCGGCGGCACAGGGATGTGCCTTTAAAATAATCATTGGCGATGTGATGTAGATTCGCGTAATATTACCTTACGGGTAAGAAAGCGTTTTTAATCTTCCCTTCAAAACGCGTCCTGTAGCCAAACATGGGAGGACGAAATGAAAACAAATACAACAAGAAAAGCGATGCCATACATTATCCCAGAAGCAGATTTCGACAGAAAACTGAACATGTCTGAGAAGAACACTAGTCACACCGAAAGCTACTTAGCGAAAGGTGTGGTTGATTTCGTTCTTCCGGGATTCACAACACCTTATGGTTATCGCCTTGTAAAATCTTGTAATGGCGATCATTACAGAATGATTACTACCAGCGATACTCCAGAAACGGTGTATGCGGTTAAGTTAATCTTTCGGGAAGATATCGTCGAAGCTAAAAGAACATGTACGCAGATCATGGTATGGCGTACGCCTAATGTTATTCATGACCGTGCTGTTCATGGTTTGCCTCAGATTTTTTTTCAGTTCTTTCTAGAGCAATATGCGATCGTTGTATCTGATGAGCAACAAACAATCGATGGGAGAAGATTCTGGGAAAGAATGATTTCTTGGGCTATAAACACCCCGGGATATAATGTATACGTTTCAGATGGCTCTGAAGAAGATAGACCTCTTAGCTTCATGACATCATGGGATGATTTCTATAGCCAGTGGGCTGATTTCTGTTGGGGCAGTGATAAAGATGTGCATACCCACAGACTACTGGTTATAAGCAAAGATAAACTGCATTAATAGAAGCCCGCAGCGCGGGCTTTTTTGTGGACGAAACAAAAGTCAGTGCTACACTCATTGACGCCACATTGAGGTGGCTTATAGATGGAAATTTCACAATGAAAAAAGCATTTGCTGCACTGTTCGTTTTGTTGTCTCTGGTAGCTTCAACTCAGGCCTTTGCCGGTCGTTGTCAGCACGACAGCGATACTGCCGCTGACGGCTCCCGCTGCGGTGGGCGTTCTGCGGATTCCC
>UMED01014814.1_pt1 | contig 9610 bp, 8 predicted proteins | sample 1964661 | NCBI WGS metagenome assembly UMED01 (sample SAMEA4836011, study PRJEB28245) | human gut metagenome | biome: gut microbiome; material: fecal sample | place: Denmark | collected 2008
CGTTCCGGACTTCAAACTGACCAACGGTAAATATTTCACGACACGCCGCTTCGACATCTCGCAAGAAGGAGAACGTTTGCATACAGTCACAGCCGGAGGGCTACTTAACATTCCACTATCCAACCCAATTCTCGATTATAGCAACTTACTGGCCCTAACTGGCTATCTAACGCAGAATCCTTTAGAAGTGGAAGAAATGTTTCGTCGTATGGTTTTCAACTATTTCACGGACAACAAAGATGATCATTGCAAGAATTTCAGTTTTACAATACAGAAAAGTGATACCGACACATGGCAATGGCATCTTGCTCCCGCCTACGATCTCACCTTATGCACAGAAGGTTATAATGGCGAACATGCGACTTCGGTCAATGGTACCGGACATCCCACCATTCAAGACATGATAACCATCGGCGCTAAAAGCAAGATGAATAAACCGCACTGCATGCGAATCATTGAAGAGGTTAGAGCTGGTTGCGGAGATTTGTTGCGGAACAAAGACTGGGAGTAATTTCGATGACAGGTAAGTACTCATTTACCTCCACTACCCTTGTTTTTCAACACCGCATTCACTACCATAGAACAGCTATCAGACTTCTCAGACCCGAAATATCCATACACTACACTGTTCATCTGACAGAAACAGACGATTGAGAGCTGATGCGGAACTCCCTCACGTTGATAACGACCCTATAGGTCCTTAAAATTTATACCTGTTGCCATATCTTTTTTATTGATCGGGAACGAAGGTCGAGATTTAATTTAGATAGGACAAAGAAGCAATTGAGTACTTACCCCTTCCGTCACATTCTCTATTAAAACTTCACAAACGCCACGATGTTGCCCACATAGACCATCGACTTCAGTTTGTTCCCCTTCCCTACCATCAAGAAATACCCAAAGAAGATCACCATCGGGTGGAAAGTATTACTTTATGCTTTCAAAAATAGAATCCACAATCTTATTCATTTGGTCAGGATTATTCGTTTGAATTTTATATGAACCTTTTAATCTTGCATTATGACCTAATTCAACATCAATGTCACTATCGCCTATCATATATGAGGCAGATAAATCTATATTATAATTTTTTTCTGCATCCAAAATCATTCCAGGCTTGGGTTTGCGGCAATTACAATTGATTTTTAGTTCGGGGATTTCACCTTCAAAACCTTTGTCTGGATGATGGGGACAATAATATATTGCATCAACATAGGCTCCTAATTTACCAAGCTCAGTTGCCATCTTTCTATGAATTTCAGCCAATTGCTCAACTGAAACTTCGCCCCTTGCAATCACTGGCTGGTTTGTAACCACAATTGCAAGATAACCGGACTCATTAATTTTACGGATTGCTTCTGCGATACCAGGGAGCAGTTCGAAGTCTTCGATGTTTCTGAGAAAACCTACATATTTGTTGATGGTTCCGTCTCTGTCAAGAAATATCGTCTTTTGAGGATTTGACAGGTTTCTGGCTTTTACCACTCCCGAAAGAAAATCTTTTCTCACAGTCTCAAATCGGTCAGGAGTTCCCATATCCTTGACATATTCAGGGCTGTCGTAGCAAAACATTTTACTAGCTCCGGCAAGTGGTTTTAACAAATCGCGGTCCAGGTCCACCTTGCATATCTTCCCATCGGTACCAACCTTACCTATGGATTCGACATCAAATTTACAATTCTCAAGAATCTTTGGATTTATAACATGGAGTCCGGCATTAACACGATTATTGTAGTATTTCGGCCTTTCATCTTCTTTTGTAAGCCATGCCAAAACCTTATGGCTATCGTCTGCAATAATAAGACCACTGTCGTATGGATGACTGTTGGGGTGCGTAAACAGAGTGACTAAACCACCAGACTCTTTGTGAAAGTTGACAAAACGGTTAAAATCTATGTCAAATATGGCATCGGCATTGAGCAGCAGAAAATCATCGGTCAACTTATCCCTTAATTTATAAAGTGCTCCGGCATTACCTAATGGCACTTCTTCATTGAAATATTCGATTTTTACGCCAAATGGTTTCCCCGTTGCCGGGGATATTCTGGATCCGTCTCCAAAATAATCCATTATAACATGCCCAAGGTGAGAGACAGTTATAATTATATCATCGAATCCCTGCCGTCTAAGGCACTCAATTTCATGCTCAAGTACGGGACGGTCATCAATCTTAATCATAGGTTTAGGAATATCATGGAACAATGAGGAGATTCTTGTTCCCTTTCCACCTGCCATAATCACAACTTTCATAGTAAGCTATTTCAAGGATTGTTCACCGAATATTTCCTGTTCCACAATACAGCAGATTATATGGCCAATCAAAGTCTGACATTCCTGAATACGGGGGGTTGAGTCACTGGGCACTTTAATTACCAAGTCGAAATCATCCATTTTGCATGGCTTTGAACCAGTAAGTGCTATAGTATAAATCCCCTTACGGTGACATTCTGGTAATGCCTCAACGAGATTCTTGGAATTTCCTGATGTGGATATTCCAATGAAAACATCCCCCTCGTTACCTTGCGCTTGAACCTGTCGGGCAAACAGACGATCATAGCCATAATCATTACCGATAGCGGTGAGTATCGAGGTATCGGTTGTAAGGGCTATTGAGGGAAGCCCTGGACGGTCGAAATAAAACTTGCTGACAAACTCACCCGCAAGATGCTGTGCATCAGCGGCACTTCCACCGTTGCCAGCGAACAAGGTCTTTTTGCCATTTCGATATGCTTCCACACATATCTGTGCCGCTTTAGCAATCACGTCACAAACTCTATTGTCCGACAGCAATTGCTGTTTAATTTCAGCACTGGCTGAAATCTGTTCTCTGATTATATCCTTTGCATTCATACTCTATCTGACTCATAAATTTTCCAACCATGCGCCCCTCCATCTGTAAACTGGAACGGCATTACAAATCCTGAAAGCCCACTTAAAGCGCTGATTACATCTTTCTTCTTTGTTGGTTCGACCATAAACATGATAAATCCTCCACCTCCGGCTCCGCTTACTTTACCTGACATAGCTCCGGCAGGAATCGCCACATCAAATGCTTCTTGAATCATGGGATTGGAAATGGCATTTGCCATTTTCTTTTTGTTTACCCACCCCTTGCCAAGAATTTCGGCAAAAGCGTGCATATCACCTTTAAGCAATGCGAGCTTCATATCCACTGCCGATTGCTTAATCTGATGCATGGCTTCTATAGCCTCGCTATTGCCCTTAGATGTGTTCTCTTTCTGCTCATTGATAATTTTGGCACTGCTTCTGGATGCCCCTGTAAAATAGAGTACAATTGATGCCTCAAGCTCATCGACAATCCAACGTTTGATCTTTAGCGGATTAACAATAACTAAATCTTCCTTAAGAAATTCCATATAGTTGAAACCACCAAACGCAGCCGCATACTGATCTTGTTTACCACCGGATAGACCTAAATCCTTGCGTTCAATCTCGTATGCAAGCCGGGACGTTTCGTAATCTCCCAATGGAAGGGATAGCCATTCGATAAAGGCTTTAAGGATACACACGACCATCGAGGAGGACGTTCCGAGACCGGAGCCAATAGGAGCATCGTTATATGTAGTGATTCTAAAACCTTTTAATTGCGAATGATAATCCCTTATAATACGGTTATATACCCCCTTTATAAGAAAAGCCTCACCATCAATCTCTAAACTTTCAGAGAGATGGTAGTTTTTAAAACAGCTTGCATCATATGAATTTATTACAATTTCATCTTCAGCAATCTCCTCTATTGTGCAATAAGTATAAAGGTTGATGGTTGCATTAAGCACTAATCCCCCATAAATATCACTGTAAGGAGACACGTCGCTGCCCCCTCCAGCTAAACCAAGCCGAAGAGGGGCCTTACTTCTTATTATCATGATTTTAAACTTTTATATAATTGATTATATTGTGGACCTACAATTTCCATTAAGAAATTTTCCTCAACCCGTCTTTTTGCATTCCGGCCATATTGATCACGTAAAGCATCATTTGACAATAATTTTTCAATGGCATTACCAAATTCTAAAGCATTTGAGTTTGATACTTCTATTCCCGTTTCACTATTTAGTGACACCCAATTAACCCCACTGCCGTCGATTGTGAATGTGATAGCCGGCAACTGACAATACATAGCTTCAGCCAAAACTAAACCAAATGCTTCATTACGAGAAACAGAAGGGAATGCAAATATATCCGATGCATACAGATATGATTTTACATCTTCATCTGCAATTCGGCCCAGCCATACAATATTTTCATAATTGTACTTTTTCTTTAAATCTTCTGTTAGCGGTCCGTCTCCTGCAATTAGAATATGGCAAGGTGTTTTAATATGAGGTACAGAATCAAATAGATAGCGAATGCCCTTATATTCAACATGCCTTCCAATGAAAAAAACAATTTTATAGGGATAAATTGCCTTGAGTTTTTTTACTTTTCGCTCAGTAGCATCATCATATGTGAAATTCTTCTTTTCAATGGCAGAAGCTATAACAAATATCTTTTTTTGATACAGCCTTAAAATATCAGATGCAGGGCCATATAATGGACTCGTTGTTATTATAGCGTCAGCTCTTTTTACCAGTTTTAATTCAATTGGCTTTACTAATTTATGAATACTTTTCTGTGCAACGACATCAGAGTGCCAATGTACGACAAGTTTAATGTTTTTAGGTACCACTATTAGAATGTATAATGCGACCAACGGATTTGGATAATGAAAATGTATTATCTCTGGTTGGAATTCATCAATTTTTTTTTTCAGCAACGTCATATAAGACAATGAAATTGGCTGACTTTTTATGACCGCTATTGTTGATGTGCGCAAAACTGAAGTGCCATCTACAATATCTTGCTTCGACTCAAATTTATCATTAAAACATAAAACACAATGCTCATAATCCGAAAGATAGTCTACGATATATTTACTAGTAGACTCAATTCCACCTTTTACAGGTGAATAATATTTACCTAAATGTAGTATTCTCATTGGAATATATTTGAACAAGATTTAATTTGCGATAATCCAGAAACTAATCTTTGTAATGAATTACTAAATGTATATTGAGCAGATATTACATATCCTTTTGATTTCAGTAATTTTCGCAATGACGAATCTGATGAGATTTTGTTTAGACCCGAAGCGATAGAGTCTATGTCATTTTGATTAACATACAATGCAGCATCCTTACAAACTTCATGACATACATTCAAATCAGAGACAATAACAGGACACCCTAAGGACATAGCTTCTATTGGCGGTAGACCAAATCCTTCATATAAGGAAACAGAAACAAAGGCTATTGCGTTCCTGTAATAGCTTATTAGTTCAGCATCAGGAATATACCCCAAAAATTTTATCTTATCAGATTCAGCCTCTATCTCAAATTGTTTAAAAGACTTGTGCTTTTTTCCAATAATTACCAAATTGCAGTGTACATTTGAACGAGTAAACGCCTCAATTAGAGATATAAAATTCTTGCGTGGATCAATCGACGATACTGCTAAGATATATGGTGATGAAATAATATTCGTATTATTCTGTTGTTCATGGATTAAATCACATTTCGAATAATTTTTAGGACTAGAGTATGTAACAATCACTTTGTCAGAATTGATTCCAAATAAATTAGTAATCTCTCTCTTCGAAAACTCACTTACGGTCAAAATTGCTTTCGACTTTCGTGCAATAATAGGCGTAATAGTTTTATACAAAATACTATATGTTTTTGAAAACCATTCTGGATGTTGGAATACAGCAACGTCATGGATAGTAATAATTTGATTCTTAATTATCAGTGACCCTGCCCCTGAAAAACTAATCAAAATATCACGAGATTTTCCAATCATAAAGAAAGATAAATCTATCTGTTCCCAAAGCGGACCAGTAAACAATCCAATCTTAATCATATCAAAACCAATAACATCATAGCTTCTAATTGCCGATTTCGGTGTAAGAATAATAAATTTTATTCCTTTTTCCAACATCGCTTTACACATACCATAAGCAAAATTCTCAATTCCCGTTGGATTATTGATAAGGAATCTACCATTAATATATATCATATATAGCTATCAAATATAAGTTTTCTAAAATGCTTTATGAATGACGCTTGATTCAAATTAACGTAGTAGTTGGAAAAATTAAATTTCATGGATGTTGTAGTTGAAAGATTCTCAATAATAGTTGCCATTTGTTCAATATTATCACATAAGAAGCCAATATCACCATACTTATTTGATAAATATTCAAAGTATGTATTCTTTAATGCAATTATTGGCTTTTGATGTCTGATAGCATCAAATATTGCTCCGCTCGCAATCAGTTTATATTTTTCAATTCCATAAAAATACAAAATATAGTCCAATTCTTTCACATAACTGTCAAACGAGATTCTATCCAAGCCATATTTACCCCCTGGTATTATTACGCCATTTTCTAATAATTCTTCGTAATTATCTTTTATAGCTCCTATGGCATATAATGAAAATTTATTTTTAATATCACCAGATAATTTCTTGATGAGCTCCAAATAGTCATTTGCTCCCTTATAAGTATTAAGTTCTCCAACAGTTCCAATTTTCAAGACTCCAAGTGAATTATTAATTAAAAACTCCCTATATTCAGAAAAAAAAGGATGATCGATTGATTTAAAATGTTTTAGCTGTTGTTTAGTTAGAATATCTTTCAAATTATCAATGATACAATCACCTAACACACAAAAATTGATATCTGCAGAATAATTATTTTTTTTAAAGAAGTTCCTACACAGGTTTCTCATAATTTTAGCTTGCATACCCCCTTCTGAAGAAATCAACAACTCCATTTCCCCATGACATACAATCAGAACATTCCTTTTTAGAAGCTTATTTAACCAATTTATAATATGCAATGAAAACAAATTATTAAATACATATATTATTACACAACACCTAGGAGAAATGAATAATATTAAGAGATTATACATAGCACTCACAAAGTATCGCAAAACATTAGCAATCTTAGATTTACCTGAAACGACACCAATATATCTAACGATCAAATCTTTTCGTTGGATATAATTTAAGAGTATTCGCCAAGATAATTTTCCAGTATATACTTTTATTTCTTCAAATATTTCACATATAGCCGATAGTAATGCGGCATTAATAACTTCATGTTGCCCCTTATAAGCATATGTGTTAACATATATCACTTTCTTTATTGCCATATTTCCTATTACTCTTTATTAGATGAATCAAATTATTTATCAACGCTATTAAAAATATTGCAATACAAATACATATACAAATTAAAGAATATTCACCTGCAACTCCACTCAAAATAGGGCCTAGCAACATTATAACAGCAATTGTCGAACCCAATGGATTTTTAAACATAGAGCATAATCTAAATACAATTAAACACACAAATACAATAGCAAATGCATTAATTATCATTAAATTAGGTGAATTATAAAACGAAAAAACAAGAATTCCACCTGATCCCAAGATAAATGATGCATTTTCAGGTACATTTTCGTCCAACATCAATATTTTTTCTGGCCGATTCTCTAATGCGAACTTTCGACTTATCGCACTACCTAATCCCTTAAAAAAAAAACAGTTATCAACTTCTTTTGCTGTGACAAGATACAATGGAGCCTTCTCTATTAGCACTGCCGTATTTGAAAAACTACTTAATCTTCCGATTAATTTTCCACAAATTAGAGTTGATGCATTTTTAGGCGTTTCATATCCATCCCCACGTAAAGCTGACCGCATCTCATATCCTATTCTAACAAATGCAGGCATTGTCATCAAACTAACGATCACTGATAATCTATGTCGTTTTATCCAACGAACAATTTCCTGATAATATTTGACAAAAAGAACAACTGCAATTGAAGCGATAAAGCCAAATGCCGCACGTGCCACACCCAGCACACAAAAAAGGAAGCAAATTATGATAACTTTTTTATATTGCCTTTTTTGAATTATCATTAAAAGTATTGTACCCCACAAAGATGGACTTACTCGTATCATTACTTGAATTATCGGTTTGACAATAGGCGGAACATTGTATTCGTCACCACCGGCTCTGCCTACGCCAAACAAGAAGCCAAGCAATATATGGAGTATGAATATTACAATTACCATAGGCTCTAATATATCCATTCTTAAAGAAACATATTTTCTGTATCTTATTTTTGCAAAATATTTATATAGATCATACAAGATTATATTAGGAATTATGCATATTATAAGAGCAACAAGAAGACCTATCCAATTTAGATTCACTTCACAATCGAGAAAATCCCCATTATAATTTCCGGTAATCAAAGAATATAAGAAACTAATAACTGAAAAAGCAATATATGTAAAAATAACTAATTTAACAGGTTTTAGATATGGATTACTCATAATTCATATTAGTTTAATGCATTAAATTTTTATACCATCAGCTTTCAGATACATTTCCCAATAAGAATCATGCAGTTCATTATTCTGTCCTAAACGCCCTATATTAAACGCAATTTGATTCAAAAAATTCCGCATCTGGGTTATACCATTGCCTCTATATCTAATCTTTTCATCAGTAACAAACATTACCTGATGTTCTTTTATTTTCAACAGATTTTTGATACAGTATATGGGCAATAAAAATTCACCCATATACCCAAAGACACGTTTATACGAGATATATTCTGATAATTTTATTCGATCCTCAACTTTACCCAATATATCAAATAACCACGTTGCATAATCTCTAAATAGAGCAAATGACATTAAAAACATATTGAATCCTGTTCGATGGTTTCCTGTCATATAATTTGAAAATACAGAAAGATATTCTGGGTAGTATTTTTCTAATATTTTATAGAGTATATACATATCTTCTGTTAACACAGTCTTCTGAAAGTCCATTCCTACAGAATGGGGTAAGTATGTAAAACTGGGAAGAAACACTTCATTTCTATTTATAATAGGAGCAAAAACATTATTTTTTAATAAATGAAATTCATCTGATTTAATCGGTTTCAATGCAGAATTATTTTTGGAGAAGTCGAAGTAACGACGGTAATGGCAGAGACCGATATAGTCGACATCCTTGAGGTTTTTCCATGCCCAGTAGAGGGCGGTGAGTTCGCAGTAGGAACCGTTTTTCTCAGAGATGTTGTCGCCAGTGTTGTCACACTGGAATCCGAGGTCAAGTTCGGGGTGCAATGCCTTGCCCACTTGAATGGGCATGTAGATGTCGTCGTGGCGGATGTTAGGATCGGCCTTGTGGCATGCCACAAGTATCTTGATCCGAGGGTGCATTTTATTGTCCATGATTGTTTTATATTAAAAAAGGTTGAGAGTTTGGCGGATTATAGGGGCCATGTCGTAGTAACGGTACTCGGCGAGGCGACCTCCAAAAATTATGTTCTGTTCTTGCTCAGCGAGAGTACGATATTGCTCATAGATTGTCTGGTTGCGAGTATCGTTGACGGGATAAAAGGGTTCCATGCCGTCGATCCACTCAGTTGAGTATTCGCGAGAGATGACGGTGTGGGGATTATTGTAGACTGCATTGCCAAAGGTCTCGAAGTGCTTGTGCTCGATAATGCGGGTGTAG
>UMED01029391.1_pt1 | contig 9572 bp, 8 predicted proteins | sample 1964661 | NCBI WGS metagenome assembly UMED01 (sample SAMEA4836011, study PRJEB28245) | human gut metagenome | biome: gut microbiome; material: fecal sample | place: Denmark | collected 2008
ATGAGGTTTATGGAAAACTGGCAGATGGCACATTTAAGCCGCTCCGCGATGTAAATGAAGAGGGAACTTCCTATACACTGGATCAGATTTCTGACGGAACAATCGAGGTAACCGAAGTAAAATAAAGAGTATTCAGCTAGTGGGATGCCGGGAGAATGAATATGGAATATGTAATTGAAATGTTGGGAATCCGAAAGGAATTCCCAGGAATTGTTGCAAATGATAATGTAACACTTCAGCTAAAACGTGGTGAAATTCATGCATTACTGGGAGAGAACGGTGCAGGAAAATCAACATTGATGAGCGTACTGTTTGGTATGTATCAGCCAGAAGCCGGTGAGATACGCAAGAATGGACAGGTTGTACATATAAAGAATCCCAACGACGCAAATAAGCTGGGAATTGGTATGGTTCATCAGCATTTTAAGCTGGTTCATAACTTTACGGTTCTGGAGAATGTAATTCTGGGTGTGGAAACCACCCAGAAGGGGCTTCTGAAAATGGATGAGGCCCGCAAAAAGGTAGTAAGCCTGTCGGAAAAATATGGGCTGAAGATTGATCCAGACGCATTGATTTCTGATATTACAGTAGGTATGCAGCAGAGAGTAGAGATTTTAAAGATGCTGTATCGTGATAATGAAATATTGATTTTTGATGAACCAATCGCTGTTCTGACTCCTCAGGAGATTGATGAACTGATCAAGGTTATGAAGAATCTGGCAGCAGAAGGCAAGTCGATCCTGTTTATTACCCATAAACTCAATGAGATAAAAGAGGCCGCTAACCGCTGTACAGTACTGCGAAAAGGAAGATATGTAGGTACGATTGACGTTGCTTCCACCACCAAAGAAGAAATGTCTGAAATGATGGTGGGAAGAAAAGTAAATTTACAGATTGATAAGGGAGACTATAATCCGGGTGAATGTGTGCTGGCTGTAGAAGACTTAAGCGTAAAGAATCATTTTACAGGAAAGCTGTCTGTCAATCATGTATCGTTTGATGTAAAGGCAGGAGAAATTGTCTGTATTGCAGGAATTGACGGAAACGGACAAAGTGAACTTGTATATGCTCTTACAGGACTGACACCGACTGAGAGCGGATCGATTCACTTGAAAGGTCAGGATTTTACTCACATGAGTATCAGAGAGCGCAATACTCATGGACTTGGACATATCCCGGAAGACCGTCATAAACACGGATTGGTTCTGGACTATGATCTGGCATATAATACGGTACTCCAGAGTTATTTTGAAAAAAAGTTCCAAAATCATGGTTTCTTAAAAGAGCGGGAGATTTACAGCTATGCAGACGGACTGATTCAGTCGTTTGATATCCGCTGCGGACAGGGAGGTAAGACCATCTCCAGAAGTATGTCCGGAGGCAATCAGCAGAAGATCATTATTGCAAGAGAGATTGACCGTAATCCGGATCTTTTAATCGCTGTGCAGCCTACAAGAGGTCTGGATGTAGGTGCGATCGAATACATCCATAAGCAGTTAGTCGCGCAGAAGAAGGCGGGAAAAGGGGTTCTTCTGGTATCCCTGGAACTGGATGAGGTTATGAGTATCAGTGACCGTATTCTGGTAATGTATGAAGGTGAGATCGTTGCCGATTTAAAACCGGAGGATGTAACGGTACAGGAACTGGGACTCTATATGGCAGGGTCCAAAAGGAGGGCATAGAACGTGAAAAGAAAATCTCTTCCATCCGGCGTTTCCAGTTTTCTGGCGTCTGTTATGGCAATTCTTCTGGGAATGCTTGTCGGATTGATTATTTTAGTAGCAAGTAATCCGGCACAGGCAGGTCAGGGCTTTACAGCAATTCTTCTGGGCGGTCTGTCAAACTTAAAGAACATGGGGCAGGTACTGTACTATGCAACACCTTTGATCATGACAGGTTTATCTGTGGGATTTGCCAGTAAGACCGGACTTTTCAATATCGGAGCATCCGGTCAGTTTATCGTCGGGGCATTCGCAGCAGTGTTTGTAGGTGTACGTTTTACATTTTTACCGGGTGCTCTTCACTGGATCGTAGCTCTTTTAGCAGCGATTCTGGCTGGTGCTTTATGGGGAATGGTTCCTGGTATTTTAAAAGCAACAAGAAACGTAAATGTGGTAATTGGATGTATCATGATGAATTATATTGGAATGTATTCTGTGAATGCTCTGGTGAGTGCGTTCATTTATGATCCGCTGCAGAGTCAGTCTCTTCCGGTAGACGCAGATGCAATTCTTCCAAAGATGGGAATGGATATGATCTTCCGCTATAATAACCGTCCATCCAGTGCTAATGCGGGAATTCTGATTGCAATTCTGTCAGGTGTTGCAATTTGGGTCATCCTCCAAAAGACTGTGTTTGGTTATGAATTGAAAGCCTGCGGCTATAACAGTGAAGCAGGCCGTTATGCAGGTATGAATGAAAAGAAAAATGTGATTTCTTCTATGGCAATTGCAGGTGCTCTGGCTGGTCTGGGCGGCGGTTTGCTTTACCTTGCAGGTTCCGGAAACGGAATTCAGGTAGTAGATACGCTGGCAGCAGAAGGCTTTAACGGTATTCCGGTAGCGCTGCTTGCTATGAATAATCCAATCGGTATTATCTTCTCCGGTATTTTTATCGCATACTTAAAGGTGGGCGGAGATCAGATGCAGCTGTATAATTTCGTTCCTGAGGTTATCGATATTATTATTTCTGTAATTATCTATTTCAGTGCATTTGCGTTGGTATTCAGGGGTGTAGTCAGCAAGGTATTCTCGGGGAAAAAGACGGATACGGCAGATAAGACGGCGTGAAAGGAGAAGTGACATGAGTTTATTATATTTTTTGGTTCAACAAATGATGCTTTTTTCCATCCCGCTGCTGATCGTTGCACTGGGAGGAATGTTCTGTGAGCGAAGCGGTGTTATCAACATTGCTCTGGAGGGCATCATGGTGCTGGGCGGATTTGCCGGGATTCTGTTTATCAATCTGTTTCAAGGTGTACTTCCCGGACAGCCGATTTTGCTGATTGCACTGCTGATTTCTATGGTGACCGGAATGGTGGTATCTCTGGTTCATGCATATGCCTCTGTAAATATGAAGGCAAATCAGAGTATCAGCGGTACAGCAATCAATATGTTCGCTCCGGCATTTGCTATTTTTGTTGCCAGAGTAATCCGCAATGTGCAGCAGATTCCGTTTGAGAATCAGTTCCGAATTGAAAAAGTACCGGTTTTGGGAGATATTCCGGTGATAGGAGGAATGTTTTTCCAGAATGCCTATATTACTACTTATCTGGGAATTCTGATTCTGGTGGTTTCCTGTGTAGTTCTGTATAAAACAAGATTTGGACTTCGTCTGCGTTCCTGTGGTGAACATCCGCAGGCAGCAGCATCTGTGGGAATCAGCGTTTATAAAATGCGTTATATGGGTGTACTGATTTCAGGCGCGTTAGCTGGTATTGGCGGACTGGTATACATCATTCCTACTTCTACCAGTTTCAATGCATCTGTATCAGGATATGGATTCCTGGCCCTGGCTGTTTTGATCTTCGGTCAGTGGAAACCTGGAAAGATCCTTTTAGCAGCTCTGTTTTTTGGTATCATGAAGACCATATCTTCTGCATACTCAGGAATTCCGATTCTTGCAGATTTTGGCATTCCAAGCAGTATTTATAAAATGATTCCATATTTGGCAACCCTGATTGTTCTGGCACTTAATACGAAGGGATCCCAGGCGCCAAAGGCATCCGGTGTTCCTTATGATAAAGGTGCGAGATAACACAGACTGTATTTATATGAACAGGAGGATAATAATATGCCGTTTTTAAATGAGGAAGGAAAACAGTATCATATAAATTGTAAGGAAGGGGATGTGGGTCGTTATGTGCTGCTTCCTGGAGATCCATTCCGTACGGATGTGATCGCATCTATGTTTGATGATGCAAAACTGGTGGCTCACAACAGGGAGTGTAAAACCTGGACTGGAACATTGAACGGAGAAAAGGTATCTGTTACTTCTACTGGTATGGGCAGCCCGTCTACAGCAATCGTAGTAGAAGAACTGATTCGTTGCGGTGCAGATACGTTTATTCGCGTGGGAACTTCCGGGCGTGTGTGTCCCGCCTCCCAGGATATGTCTTTAAATGGTGTGATCAACACTGCAGCAGTACGGGATGAAGGGACAACGATTTCTTACGTTCCTCTGGCTTATCCGGCAGTGGCTGACCGTCATGTAGTAGATGCACTGGCCAGAGCAGCTAAAAAGCTGGGTTATAATTTTGCAGAGGGTATTACCCATTCGAAAGATGCATTTTATGCGGAGATTGAGCCGGATAATATGCCCAACAGCGACTATGTAAAATCCCGCTGGCAGGCGTGGGAACGCTCGAATGTAATGTGTTCTGAGATGGAGGCTGCTGCGATTTTCATCGTTTCTTCCATCAGAAACTGCCGTGCATCTGCCGTTATGGCGTACAAGAAAGTAAACCTCCAGGCTGCGATGGAAACAGCAATTGAGGGTCTGCGGATTTTAATTGAAGAAGACAAGAAGCTGGGGAGGTAACGATGGAACGGTTGCTGATTAAAAATATTCGGTACCTTTATTGTATGGATGAAGAGGATACATTTCTGGAGAATGCAGACATTTATATAGAAGGAAATGTGATCAAAAAAATCGGGACGAAGCTGGATGTGCCTGCTGATGGGGTAAAAGTGATAGACGGAACTGGGAAGCTGGCACTTCCTGGATTTATCAATACCCATCATCATTTTTATCAGAATATTACCAGAAATATTCCGATCATGCAGAAGGGAAATCTTTTGGGCTGGCTTCTTTACTCATACGGAGCATGGGAAAATATGGAAGAAGAGGACGTAAAGGCGGCAGCACGTCTGGCTACAGCAGAGCTCCTGATGACAGGATGTACCACATCTATGGACTTTATGTATTTCTTCCCCCATGGAAAACATGATTTAATGGATGCAGAATTTGAGGCCGTAAAAGAGCTGGGACTGCGGTTTCACGGATTCCGTGGCTGTATGCCTGTAATGGAGGGAAACCTGCCTGCAGAAATGAAGGAACGGCTGGGGATTGATGCCGGGAGTCTGGTGGAGTCCTATGATGATATTCTGGATTCATGTGACAGAACATTTCAAAAATACCATGATGACAGCCGTTTTTCCATGAGCCGCGTAGGCGTAGGCCCTACTACTGTGGTATTTGAGAATCCGGAATTTATGAAAGAATTGAAGAAGATGGCAGATAATCGCGGCGGTTTGTGTCATACTCATCTTCATCCAAGACCAGATGAGATCAAAAAGTGTGGAGAGCTGTATAATTGCAGACCTCATCAGTGGTTGGAGAAAATCGGCTGGATCGATAAAAATGTATCTTTTGCCCATATCAGCCGTCATAATGCAGAAGAACTGGATATTGTAGCGAGAAACGGCGCGTCTGTGACCCAGTCGCCGTCCTGTCATATGAGACTGGGATACCCGATTGCTCCGGCACTGGAAGCGAGAGACCGGGGGATTCCCGTAAGTATCGGTGTAGACGGCGGAGCCAGCAACGACAGCGGAGATATGCTGGGAGAGCTGAGAACCATGCTTTATGTTCACCGGATTGACGGCGGACATCCAGGCTATGGACCGGAGCGGTGGATCAATGCAAAAGAAGTATTTGAGATGGCAACGGTAAACGGTGCAAAATGTCTGAACAGGGATGACATTGGTATGCTGAAAGAGGGAATGGCAGCCGATCTTGTACTGTTTTCCATGATACAGCCGGGGTATGCCGGAGCATTGACAGATCCAAGGGGAGCACTGCTGTACTGTGGAAATAATCATCTGGCAGACACAACCATCGTGAATGGAAATGTGTTAATCGAGAATGGCATATTCCTGGCAGGAGATTTAAATCAGATTGTAGAGGATGCCAATCGTTCAACAGCAAGGATATTAAAGCTTGTGAAGGATAAGACAGGCATTGACTATCGTATGGAGGCATAGGCATCATGGAGACAGGCAGAAACAGAACAGAGACAGTGCGGTTTCCTAAGCGGATTGGTATGATCGTTCCTTCCTCTAATACTGTAGTAGAACCAATATGCAGCCGTATTTTTTTCGGTATGGAGGATGTAGTTACCGTTCATTATTCCAGACTGGAGGTCGTAAATGTTTCTCTGGATGATAACTCTACCAGACAATTTGCTGTGGATACGATGCTTCGGGCAGCCGATCAGCTTGCTCAGGCCAAGGTAGATGCGATTATCTGGAACGGAACGGCAGGAAGCTGGCTGGGAATTGAGCGTGACAGAGAGATGTGCCAGAAGATTGAAGAAAAAACCAAGATTCCCATGAGCACAGCGTCTTTGGGGCTGGTAGGAAGTTATCAGGATTTTGATATAAAGCGTCTGCATCTTGTGACACCTTATATTAAAGAAATGAATGACGCAATTATTCGGGAGTATGAGAAGCTGGGGCTTACAGCAGCAGGAGTGACCGGCCTTGGAATCACGGAAAATACAGAGATAGGCAGTGTCACGAAGGAACAGCTGGAGACCCTGTGCTGCAGCACAGGCGCAGGCCATGGCGAGGGGATTGCAGTTGTCTGTACGAACCTGGCTGCTGCCTGGAGAGCGGACTTGATCGAAAAACGGTCAGGAGCGGTTGTGTTTGATTCCGTAACCGCAGCTGTTCGGGAGGCATTGAAGTTGTGTGGGTTAGAAAAATTGTCCTTCCAGGGATGGGGAAAGCTGCTGGACGTATAAGCTAAGATGGAGGAAACAACTATGGCATTAAATATGGAAACAAATTATTGTGGATTCCGCTGTGAAAATCCATTCATTCTGGCTTCTTCTCCCGTTAGTGCGACAGGAGAGATGATCTGCAGAGCATTTGAAGAAGGATGGGCTGGAGCAGTTACAAAAAGCATCTCTTTTCTTCAGGATGAGTTGAATTTAAGCTTGTCTCCCAGAATGCTTCCTATTTCTGCTTCCGGAGCAAAAGGCGTTACCGGCATGGGGAATATCGACTTTGTTATGGACAAGTGTGTAGACGCAGCATTTGCAGACTTTGCGAAAGTGAAGGAACGGTATCCGGAAAAGATGCTGATTATCAGTGTAAAGGCTCAATATGTAGAAGCGGATTGGAAAACGCTGGCCAGAAAGGCCCAGAATGCCGGAGCAGATGCGTTGGAGCTTTGTCTGTCCTGTATTGACAGCGAAGCAGGCGTGATGATCTGCCAGGAGAAAGAGCTGATGCAGCAGGTAATTCGCTGGGTAAAAGAAGAAGTTCAGATCCCGGTGATAGCCAAACTGTCAATTCATGTCAATGATATTGGAAAAATGGCTCTGTATGCGGCCGAAGCCGGAGCAGATGCGGTGACCGGAATCAATTCTATTCATGGAATCGGTCCTCTGAATCCGGAACGTATGGTACATATTCCAGATATAATGGGACAAAGTGCGCCCATGGGATTGTCTGGAGCGTTCATTAAACCTATGGCTCAGCATTGTATTTATAAAATGGCTCTTGCTGCAAAAGAAAAGCCGTTTGGTATTTCAGCAGTTGGAGGAATCACAGATGGAAAGGATGCATTAGAGTATCTGTGTCTGGGCGCTGACACACTGCAGAGCGCAACAGCAGTTATGTATAAAGGCTATGGCATAATCAGGCAGATGATTTCTTATCTGGAAAAATTTATGATGGAAAAAGGATATCAGTCTCTGGATGAGTTCCGTGGATATTCTTTGAATCACATGGCTTCTGCGGCAAGAAATCTGTCTTTAAAGCAGCAGCTGGCAGCTTTAGTGGATCCAGATAAATGTATTGGGTGCGGGAAATGTGCTGTCTCCTGCAGTGACGGCGGAAAGCAGGCAATTCAGCTGGAGACCAGTCTAAGAAAAGCTTTGGTCTGCACGGAGAAATGTACGGGATGCGGACTTTGCCAAATCGTGTGTCCTACAGGTGCGATTCAGATGGTACCCACAGAGCGATAAGTGAAGGAAAAAGGAGAAAAATGGAATGAGGAAATTCAAGCGAATATTCTTGATCGTTATGGATTCTTTTGGTGCGGGAAATGCTCATGACGCAAAAGCATATGGAGATGAAGGCGCCGATACGATGGGACATATTGCAGAATATGTGGGCCAGTGGAACATTCCAAACCTTCAGAAGCTGGGACTTGCTAATCTCCATCCGCTGAAAGGAGTAGAGCCGGCTGTAAAACCGTTAGGCTACTACGCCTTGCTGAATGAAAAAAGCCGTGGAAAGGACACCATGACCGGACATTGGGAGATGATGGGAATTCAGACTGCAAAACCGTTTGTCACATTTTCAGAGACAGGGTTTCCAGAGGAACTGGTTAAAGAATTAGAACAGCGTACCGGTCATAAAGTGATTGGAAATAAGAATTCCAGTGGAACAGAGATTCTGGATGAACTGGCAGAAGAAGAGATTGCTACCGGTCATATGATCGTATATACTTCAGCTGATTCTGTGCTTCAGATTTGCGGAAATGAAGAAACATTTGATCTGGAAGAACTTTACCGCTGCTGTGAAATTGCCAGAGAAATTACACTTAAAGATGAGTGGAAGGTGGGCCGTGTGATAGCCAGGCCTTATGTGGGAAAGAAACGCGGAGAATTTAAGCGTACCAGTAATCGAAAGGATTATGCTTTAAAGCCTTCCGGAAAAACAGCTTTGGACGCATTGAAGGAGAATGGTCTGTCAGTGATTGCTGTGGGAAAGATCCATGATATTTTTGATGGAGAAGGAATCACACAAACGTATCATTCAGACAGCTCTGTTCATGGAATGCAGCAGACAGCGGATATTATGGAACATAGTGAATTTGAAGGATTATGTTTTGTGAATCTGGTAGATTTTGATGCAGTATGGGGGCATCGCAGAAACCCGGAAGGATATGCAAAAGAAGTGGAGCAGTTTGATGAAAAGCTGGGAGAATTGCTGGAACTGATGGGAGATGAGGATCTGCTGATGATTACGGCAGATCATGGAAATGACCCGACTTATCAGGGAACTGATCATACCAGAGAACAGGTACCGCTGCTTCTTTATGCAAAAGATCTGAAGGGTGCAGGAACATTAAATGAGGCAGATTCTTTTGCGGCAATAGGGGCTACGATTGCAGAAAATTTCAATGTAAGGATGCCGGATGGAACCATTGGAGAATCAATGCTGGATCAGATTCAATAGATCTATTTTGAAAGGTTTAGGAGTGAGTATATAAATGGATATGCTCACTCCTTTTTGTTATGATTTTTCATACATTTGGGACTAGCCGTCACATCAGTGTACTGATACAATACATTTAAGACAAAGACAGTAAAAAGAATGAAACGATCAGGAGTTTTGAAAGATGCAGTCAAACCACGAAATTGTAGTGCCAAATGAAGATTTACCCTTTAAGATGTTTTTATTTGAAGGGGAGAAGGGGAATTATTTCCGGGATAAGCACTGGCATCGCTCCATTGAAATTTTTATGGTGTTTGAGGGCCATTTAAAATTCTATTTGAATGATTTGGAACAGAAGCTGAATCCAGGTGAGTTTGTTCTGGTGAATTCAAATGAGAT
>UMED01028360.1_pt1 | contig 9491 bp, 9 predicted proteins | sample 1964661 | NCBI WGS metagenome assembly UMED01 (sample SAMEA4836011, study PRJEB28245) | human gut metagenome | biome: gut microbiome; material: fecal sample | place: Denmark | collected 2008
CTTGTGGAGATACCTGACGATGTATTCTATGCGGCAATGCTTACTCTGTTTTATACAGAACGTGTGTCAAAGGCATATCGGATGATGCAGGTCCGTCAGCAGCTTGACCATCTGAGTCCTGAGATGGAGGGACTGAAAGAAGATATTGAGTTTTTCAGGAAAGCTGCGGATCATTATGAATTCCATCGGATAAAGGAGGCAGAACAGATCGTCAATGAGCTTCTGAAGAAATATCCGGGACATCCGGGATTTATGAAATTTAAGTGCAGGTTCCTGATGGAGGATGCGGGAGAGAACCGGATCGAAGCAGAACGTTTTCTTGATAAGGCTCTTAAAATGTTTCCTGAGGATGGTTATTTCCTGAAATATAAGGCAGATATCCTCTGGATGGATGGCGAGATGCAGAAAGCGGCAGAGCTTTATCTTCAGGTAAAGAATAAGACAACTAACGGAATTGTATGGATGGAGATGGACAGATTCTTCAGAGGATACAAATCTGAAATCCTGAAAAGCTGTGAAGAGCTTATTGCAAACCACAACAAGAAGGAGGCTCTCGCATTGATGGAGCTGTGGAGTCGTCTGATACCTGAGGATGATGATATCCAGGGAGCATTATATCTGGCAAAAACAGTGTGTGCACGTACGCAGAGCGAGATAGAGAAAGAAATCGGTGAAATCCGGGCTGTGATCGGCACACAGATGATCACGCCAGTCAGTGTGGAGAAAAATCCGGGAAAAAGCAGAAAACAGATAAAATCAGATAGAACATCAGATGAAACATCGGCTGATGATGTGAATAAAAAAGTATCAGATCCGTCAGCAGAAACTGAAGAAGTTAAAGCGCCGGCGGATATACAGGTTAAAGTTTCAGAAGAACATAAGATGTACAGGAAAGCTCTTACAAGAGCATGGAAGCGGCTGGGGTATTCCGATGAGCTTGCAGAACTGCGCACCCAGATCATCTGTACAGGTGAGGAGAGCGAACTGGAGTGGCTTGCAGAACAGGTACGAAACCGTCAGTTCCGCAGAGAAGAGAAAGCCTGCGCTTATAAGCTGGTGGGTGATGTCAGGATGAAACAGGGACAGACCAGGGAGGCTTTTGCAAATTATAGGAAAGCACTGGAATATGAGATGCCTTCTTATGTAAGAACAGAGCTGTACCGTATTTTTATCAATGATCTGAACGATGGCAGCAGACAGGCGAAAAGCTTTGGAAAGAAGACGGATATTACAGTTGTGCTTGATAAATGGCTTGATAAATATGAAAGTATTGAAGATATTAAGAAGATCGTGCAGACTGTAACTGTTAAGTGACATCAATAGAAATGGAGTAAAGAGTTGAACAAAAAACAAAAGGTGATTTTATCATTATTACAGGAAATCGATGAAATATGCCGCCGGAATAAAATAGAATATTACCTCTCTCCACGACTGACACTCTGCGCAGTGGAAGGGCATCCTTTCCCACAGAATCCCATGTTTGGAGTTGTGCTGATGAAAACAGCGGATATGGAACGGTTCCGTCTGGCTGTGGATGAAGATCCAAGGGAAAAGAGAGCGCTGGAATCCATGAAGAGCCACAAATGGTTCTCAGGATTTTATCTGAGATACACCAATACAGATACTCTGTGCCTGAATCTGGACAACACCAGAGACTACGCATTCCCGGGAATAGGAGTCAATATTTTTCCGCTCAGAACGCCGGCAGCTTCTGTAAAAGCAGAACGCAGATTATCCAGAGATGAGAATGCATGGACAGAGCTCTGTCATATCAACTATGCAGATAGAAATTTCAGGAGCAGGGTGAACCGTACAATTATGCGGCTGCAGTGCATGATAACCGGGCGCCAGGGACAGGCTGCACATTTGTATGACAGACTTGTCAGATCCTGCCAGCAGCCCGGAGCAAATAAATATATCCTCAAAAGAAGAAAACAGACTACCGTTTTCCCTGCAGAAATTTTTGCGCAGAGTAAACGTGTCACTCTAGAAGGTGCAGAACTCCAGGTTCCGGCAAAAACCGCAGAGTATCTTACCATAAGCTATGGAAAGAATTATAAAGATGCAAAGGAACCCCGCTATGTGACACCCATTGCGTTGGTGGTCAGTGCGAGAGTAAGCTATACACAGTTCTGGAAAGAATCCGGAAACTTTGAGAAATACTGTAAAGAGCGAATGAAAAATGCCCGCAAACTTGCCAGAAGCAGGCGGCACAAAGACTACTTCAATGAATGCTGGGATTATGTAGAGTTCTGTGGGGAGCGCATGAATCTGAGTGTTTCCTATGAGAAGCAGAAAGACTACATTAAGAACTTGTATAAGAATGAAGATTATATGACACTTGAGAGGGTATTTCGTCCCTATTTCAAGATGATGCAGAAGAGTCTGCAGAAGAATGAACTCTTTGCAGAGGACGAAGAGATTTTTGACATTTATGTAGACGTACTGGAGAAAACAGGAAAGACAGTACAGAGAAGTAAGATCGGCACGCTGATCTGACGGGAGGGAACATGAAACTTTCAGATTATATTGTTACGTTTTTGCAGAAAAAAGGAATCCGCCATTTCTTCGGCTATCAGGGAACCATGATCGCACATCTGGTAGACTCCATTGAGAGAAATCCGGAGACAGAGAATCATTCCGGTTACAATGAACAGGGGGCAGCTTTCGCAGCCTGCGGATACGCACAGGCGAAGGAAGAATGTGCCTGCGCCTATGCTACCAGCGGACCGGGAGCCATCAACCTTCTGAGTGGTGTGGCAGATGCCTATTATGATTCCCTGCCTGTGATCTTTCTCACAGGACAGCTGAACACTTATGAGTATTCAGGGATTAAGGGGCTGCGTCAGCAGGGATTCCAGGAGACAGATATTGTGGCAATGGCGAAACCGATTACCAAATATGCTGTTCAGATACGAAACCCTGAGGACATTGTGGAGGAATTAAATAAAGCATACCATATTGCAACCACAGGACGCAGAGGACCGGTGCTCATCGATCTTCCCATGAATATCCAGAGAAGTGAAGTGGAGAATCCGGTCTATGACATGACTTTTGAGGACAAACATACAGATGCAGCTGCAGCACAGCAGGCGGCAGATACGATTCTGGAAGCACTGGAACAGGCAAAACGTCCGGTGATCATGCTGGGCCATGGCGTGGACAGCAGCTTCAGCCAGCAGAAACTGATCCGCTTTGCACAGAAGAGACAGATTCCGATCATCACCAGCGTTCTGGCGAAATCAGTTCTGGGATACGACCATCCGCTGAATTTCGGGTGCATCGGCGGTGCCTATGGACACCGTTATGCAAATATGATCGCCAATGCAAAAAGCGATCTGCTTCTCTGCTTTGGCATTTCTCTGTGTACCAGGCAGATCGGAACCAAAGTACATGAATTTGCCAGAGGTGCAAAGATCATACGTATAGATATTGATCCATACAATCTTCAGAGAGATATCCATGAGAATGGTATCAATGAAGTGAAGCTGCAGGCAGAGACAGGTGCAGTAATCGATTGTCTTGCAAAAGCAGCAGCTCCGGATACAGAGGGGATCAGTGACTGGCTGAATGTCTGCACAGAGATTAAGGAAAATCTTCAGGCAGTTGATGATGCCACGCCGGAAAGATATCCGAACCGTATGATCGCAGACCTCAGTGATATGCTGGAGGATACCTCCGCGATCGCAGTGGATGTAGGACAGCATATGGTGTGGAGTTACCAGTCATTCAAGAATCATGAAGGACAGAAACTTCTCTTCTCCGGCGGACATGGAGCTATGGGCTACGGGCTTCCGGCAGCTATCGGAGCGTATTATGCAACCGGAAAACCGACCGCCTGCATCTGCGGAGACGGTGCACTCCAAATGAATATCCAGGAACTGGAGTGGGTGAAGAGAGAGAATCTTCCTGTTAAGATCATGGTTATGAATAATGAAGCACTTGGCATGATCCGTCACCTGCAGAGAGATTATTTTGACTGTCTGTTCGCAGGAACCACAGACGGCTGCGGTTTTGCTTCCTGTAATTTCGCAGAGGTGGCAAAGGCTTACGGCATTCCCGCACTGAGAATGCTCTGCGATGCAGTCAGAGAAGAAGCACCGGAATTTCTGGAAGGGGAAGGTCCGAAACTTCTGGAAGTTATGCTGGAGCATGGAACTTTTGCATATCCCAAGACCTGTCTGGGTGAACCGATCCATAATCAGCAGCCATATGCACCGAAGGAAGTTTATGACAGACTGATGGAATTGTAGGAGTGAAGAATATATTTCGGTAATGTGGAATATATAATTATAGAAGGAATTTTTTTGCAGGCAGTCCGTTTTATGGAAGTGGGGAGACTCCCGCATGACAGAGAACAGATCTGGCTGTATTATAGATGAATAAAAAGAGGGAATATAAAATGAGCAAGGTAACAGTGATCACAGGCGGCACCTCCGGAATCGGACGCGGTATTGTGGAGAAGATACTGGCAAACTCAGCAGAAGATGATCTGATCTTTGCCACTTACGCTCACAATGCATATAAAGCCAATGAATTCTGGGACAGCCTGAAACCGGAAGACCAGGAGAAGCTTATTATTCTGAAAGCGGACATGTCTTCCTATGACGATATGATGAATTTCGTCGGAGAAGTAAAAGAGAAAGCAGGACACGTAGACTGGCTGATCAGCAATGCGGGAATCAGCACTTACGATAAATTTCAAGATTACACTTTCGAGGAATGGAATAAGATCGTAAATACCAACCTGTCTGTACCTGTATTTATGGTCAAAGAATTTATGCCTGTTATGACAGAGGGCGGAAGAATACTCTTCATGGGTTCCTATGCAGGGCAGCAGGCATACTCCTCCTCTCTGGTATACGGCGTGACCAAGGCTGCCATCCACTTCCTTACCAAATCGCTGGTAAAGGAATTTGAGCCAAAAGGCATCACAGTCAATGCCATTGCCCCCGGTTTCATCCAGACGCCCTGGCATGAGAACCGCACACCGGAAAGCTACGAACGCATCAACCGCAAGATCGCACTGCACAGATTCGGTGAGATCAAAGACGTGGCAGATATGGCGTACAGTATACTTACCAATAACTACATGAATGGAAGTATTGTAGATATCCATGGAGGATATGATTACTTCTGATAAAGTTCAACAGAAGAAAAGGATATGGGTATTTTCAGAAGAAATACCATACGGCGTCGGATAGCTGCGTTTCCTGTAAAAAATATGCGATGAAATATAGGCATAAATAATAAGAAAAGACTTGACTTAGGCATGCCATGTGTGATAAACTTGACAAGCGACATGGAAGTTAGGTCTTTTTTTTATGCCCGAAAAGATGACGGATACATCGTCCGGCATGAGGAAAATGACCATGCAAATGAAAACACTGGAGGTGGAAGTTGTGCGCGTTAAGATTACATTAGCATGTACCGAGTGCAAGCAGCGTAACTACAATATGACTAAGGAGAAAAAGAACCATCCTGAGAGAATGGAAACTCAGAAATATTGTAAGTTCTGCCGCAAACACACTCTGCATAAGGAAACAAAGTAATCCAAGGTAACTGGACGAAACAGTTACTCACAGAGAATTGTGAGGTCAGGCTATGCAAGGAAATGAAAAATCTGCTGGCAAGAGCCAGAAGAAGAGTTGGTTTCAGGGACTTCAGTCAGAATTCAGGAAGATTGTCTGGACAGACCGCAATGAACTGATTAAGCAGACTATCGTGGTAGTTTGCGTGTCGATCGTGCTTTGCGTACTGATCAGCGTCATGGATTCATTTATTCTCGAAGGCATTAATCTTTTAATGAAATAAGGATAAGGTGATTGTATGTCAGAAGCGAAATGGTATGTTGTTCATACTTATTCCGGGTATGAGAACAAAGTAAAAGTCGATATTGAAAAAACCATCGAAAACAGACACCTGGAAGACCAGATCCTTGAAGTTCGTGTTCCGCTGCAGGAAGTGGCTGAGCTGAAAAACGGGGCTCTGAAACAGGTTCAGAAGAAAATGTTTCCTGGCTATGTACTTCTCAACATGGTTATGAATGACGATACATGGTATGTTGTCCGTAACACCAGAGGTGTGACAGGCTTCGTTGGACCAGGGTCCAAGCCGGTACCGTTGACCGAGGAAGAGATGCTTCCTCTTGGTATCAAGAAAGAGGAAATTCAGGTCGATTTCGCAGAGGGTGATACAGTTGTTGTCACAGGCGGTGCCTGGAAAGATACCGTTGGTGTTATCACTGCCCTTAATGTGCAGAAACAGACAGCAACGATCAATGTTGAACTTTTCGGCCGCGAAACGCCGGTAGAAATTAGTTTCGCAGAAATCAAACAGATGTAACAAGCAAAGGTAACAATATCGTGGGAGGGACCATAAACCCCCGCCAATACCACATAGGAGGTGCCGAAAAATGGCAAAGAAAGTAACAGGATATATCAAATTACAGATTCCGGCTGGTAAAGCAACTCCAGCACCACCTGTAGGTCCAGCTCTTGGACAGCACGGTGTAAATATCGTTCAGTTCACAAAAGAGTTCAATGCAAGAACAGCAGATCAGGGAGACTTAATCATTCCTGTAGTTATCACTGTTTATGCAGACAGAAGTTTCAGCTTCATAACCAAAACTCCGCCGGCTGCAGTTCTTCTTAAGAAAGCTGCTAAGATCAAATCCGGTTCCGGCGTACCGAACAAGACAAAAGTTGCTAAGGTTACTAAAGCTCAGGTTCAGGAAATCGCTGAACTTAAGATGAAAGACTTAAATGCAGCATCCCTTGAAGCAGCTATGAGCATGATCGCTGGTACTGCAAGAAGTATGGGAATCGAAGTAGTTGATTAATTTTAATATTAAATAGTAAGTGGGAGGGCGTTCCCCGCAAATACCACAGGAGGTTATAGAAATGAAACGAGGAAAGAAATACGTGGAAGCTGCTAAAGCAGTAGACCGCGCTACATTATATGATACCGCAGAAGCTATCAGCTTAGTTAAAAAAGCTGCAGTTGCTAAATTTGACGAAACTATCGAAGTTCATATCCGTACAGGCTGCGATGGACGTCATGCAGACCAGCAGATCCGTGGTGCAGTAGTTCTGCCACATGGTACTGGTAAAAAAGTTCGTGTTTTAGTATTTGCTAAAGATGCTAAAGCTGAAGAAGCAAAAGCAGCAGGTGCTGAATTCGTAGGAGCTGAGGATCTTATTCCGAAGATCCAGAACGAAGGATGGTTAGACTTTGACGTTGTTGTTGCAACTCCAGATATGATGGGTGTTGTAGGTCGTCTTGGTCGTGTACTTGGACCGAAAGGTTTAATGCCAAACCCGAAAGCTGGTACAGTAACAATGGACGTTACTAAAGCAGTTCACGATATCAAAGCAGGTAAGATTGAGTACCGTCTTGATAAAACCAACATCATTCATGTTCCGGTTGGTAAAGCATCCTTTACAGAGGAACAGTTAAGCGACAACTTCCAGACGCTGATCGATGCTATCGTTAAGGCTAGACCAAGCACACTGAAAGGTCAGTATTTAAAGAGCGTTGTTATTGCTCCGACAATGGGACCTGGTGTGAAGATCAACCCGATGAAATTAGCATAATAGATTTTAGCAATTTAAGACTCTCGGAGATGCTCCGGGGGTCTTTTTGCGTTTCTTTTTGGTGTGGCGGGTATGGGGACGCACAGGAAAATATTTGTTTTCTGATACGGCTGCGGAGGCAGGAATACTAAGCTTCCGGAAATTTGCTAAAACCATGCCGGAAAAATTCAAACTCGCTTCGCTCAGACAGTGAATTTTTCCAGCATAACGCAAATTCCCGGAAGCTAAGTATTGCTACACCTCCTGTAGATGTATCAGAAAACAAATATTTTCCTGTGCTGTACAATGGTAATGGTTTCGCGGGCGGGGAAAACGGAAAGGTATTGGATATAGGGAGAAAGATGCAATGTATGGGTGTGCAGGAATGGAAGATTACAGGATTTGGTAAGGGTGTGTTATAGTAGGGGGATGAATTAGAGATTTGTTAGATATATTTTTTCTGAGCAATGTTATAGAAGTAGACAGGAGGCGTTATTGTGGCTGGCAGGAGACGGAAAAAGAGCGGTGGAAGAAGTTATGCGTGGAGATACCGGGGCAGGATTGTGGCTTGTGTGTTTGTTGAGGTGATCATTATCTGTGCGCTGGTTATCATGATCGGATGGAATAAGGGCGTGAAGGAGTGGTTTGAGCAGTTTGAGCAGCCGGTTCTGAAGGAAGTGGATATCAGTGGTATCAACAGTCCGAATGCGATCCTGATGCAGGCCAGGGGAGGTAAGATTCTGGGTGAGATTAACGGGGAGGCTCAGATTTATCCAGCTTCTATGACGAAGATTATGACTGTGATACTGGGGATTGAGAATTTTGATGATCTGGATGAGAAGATTACTCTGACGGATGAGATGTTCACCGGATTATATGAGCAGGATGCTACACAGGCAGGTTTTCAGCCGGGGGAAGAGGTTCGGGTGATTGATCTTCTCTATGGTGCGATGCTGCCTTCGGGGGCAGAGTGCTGTATTGCGCTGGCAGATACGATCAGTGGTTCAGAGGCGGATTTTGCGGAGCTGATGAATAAGAAAGCAAGGAAGCTTGGAATGGAGAATACTCATTTCTGTGATTCTACAGGACTGCATAACCCGGATCATTACAGTACGGTTAAGGATATTGCTGTTTTGATGAAGTATTGCATTAAAAATGATACGTTTCGTGAGATTGTGGAGACCTCCAGACATTCTACCGGAGTTACAAATATCCACCCGGATGGAATTACTTACTACAGTACAATGTTTAAAAATCTGTCTGCTCCGACAGTCACAGGTGGAAAAATCCTCGGTGGCAAGACCGGCTATACCAGTGAGGCAGGACACTGTCTGGTGAGTTTTGCGGAGATTGAGGGCAGGGAATATATCTTTGTTTCCGCAGGTGCTTCCGGAGCAGATGGAAATACGATTCCGCATATTCAGGATGCTGTGACTGTTTATAACAGGGTTGGTGCGGCGATTGAGGAGAAGATGAATGATAATAATAAATAAAATCTCCCACAAATTGTGACGCACATCTTGTGGGGAGCATTTTCGTTACTGTTCACTGGTAATATCCCGCGAGGTGTTTTTTGTGAGCAAAGATCACAGAAAACCCGAGACATACCGCGCGAATTTATGCGATCAGCATAAATTCTGTGCATCGCGAAGCGTGTTACTGCGAACGGAGTGAACAGTAACGCATTTTCCAAATACACTCTAATGTTTATAGATTTTTATAGACATATTTTTATGTATGTGATATAATCAATCACATACAAAAGAACGATACGGGCTACAGAGGAGGTGAAAGTGGTGACAGACAGACAAATACTGGAAGCTGTTTTGACAGAGGTCAGAGGATTTGGGACGCGAATGGATAAATTCGAAAGTCGAATGGATGGATTCGAAAGCCGAATGGACCGAATGGAAGAGC